>Ga0302314_10004429_pt1 | contig 25856 bp, 25 predicted proteins | sample III_Palsa_N2_3_FD_200533 | JGI IMG/M metagenome (GOLD analysis project Ga0302314, IMG submission 200533) | Peat permafrost microbial communities from Stordalen Mire near Abisko, Sweden - III_Palsa_N2_3 | ecosystem: Environmental > Terrestrial > Soil > Palsa > Peat permafrost | place: Sweden...
AGCCGTGTTCGATGTGTGCCATGGCGATGATCCATGCGCGGGTAGGGCGCGTGGTCTACGGTGCGGTGGATCCAAAGACCGGCGCCGCGGGCAGCGTGTTCGATACATTGATATCGGACAAGCACAATCATCGCGTTGAAGTCAGCAGCGGCCTGCTTGCGGATGAATCGTCCGCGCTGCTTCGTGATTTTTTCCGCGCCCGCCGCAAGCCCTGATCAGCGGATGAGATCAGGCGGTGATTTCATCAAGCGATGATCTGATCAAGCGACGAACTAAAGAAACGCCAGCGCCTGCGCGCAGGATTGGTCAACCTTCAGGGTCAGCAAGGGATCGGCTCGTGTACGCCCGAGGTTAACGGCAGCCACCGGCTTGCCGGCGAGGGCCGCGGCATGCACGAAGCGATAGCCGGAGTACACCATCAGAGATGATCCGACGACCAGTACGGCGTCGGCTTCTCGCATTGCCTGCATGGCAGCATCGACGCGATCACGTGGAACGTTTTCGCCAAAGAACACCACGTCAGGTTTCAGCATGCCGCCGCATTGGCTGCAGACGGGAACGTTGAAGTCGGAAAAATCCTGCTCCTGCAGATCGGCATCGCCATCGGGTGCGTCCAGCGCGTCAACCTCAGCCCATGCTGGATTCAATCGCAGCAACTCGGCCTGGAATTCGCCACCGCGCGGTATGCGTCGCTCGCAGCCCAAACAGCGAATGGCATCCATTCGCCCGTGCAAGTCGATCACCTTGCTGCTGCCGGCGGCCTGATGCAGCCGATCGACGTTCTGGGTCAGCAACATCACCAGTTTGTTTTGTTGTTCAAGCTTGGCCAGGGCGCGATGCGTGGCGTTGGGTTGTGCGGAGCCGAAGCGCCGCCAGCCGACCAGGTTTCGCGCCCAATAGCGTTGGCGCGTTGCCTCGCTGCCGACAAACGCCTGATAGGTCACCGGCGGCGATCGTTTCCACTCACCGTCGGCGTCGCGATAATCGGGTATGCCAGAGTCGGTGCTGCAGCCCGCGCCGGTCAGCACGAACAAGCGTTCGTGCGAAGCGACGAAGTCGGCTAAAGAAGCCACTTCTGTCTCGACCTCAGATGATGGAGCCAAGCTGGCCAACACGCGTACTCGTTTCGGAAAGACGGCCAGACCATTTTAGCTGGAACGATTCAATTGCCGCTCGGTTCAGTGCCGCCGGTTTCAGGCCATTGCTGCGGCACCTTGCGGATGTCGTTTACTTTGTAACCCATTGCGGCGACACGAGCCACCATGGCATCGTAATCCGCCTGTGGAATGGTGGGCGTGCGCGCCATGATCCAGACATAGTCGCGCTTGTCGCGAGCGATGATCGTCTCGCCGTAATTGTCATCCAGATAGGCAATGACGTACTGCGCCTTGATCGGCCAGACAATCTGCACGCCCCACACGGCATTGTTGGTATTCGGCGTCACGAAGCCGGTCGACTTGATCGTCTTGATCGGGTTGGTAAACGCGCTGTTGCGATAGTGAAACACCGTGTCGATATGGCCGTTGGGCGCCAGCTTGTAGGTTTCGACTGCGTTGTAGGCTTTCTTTTCCAATGCCGATGGAATGGAGGCAATCACATACCACGGCCCCATGAAGCTCTGCAGGTCAACCTTCTCGACCGGCTTGATCGGCACCATGTCGGCGGCAAGCGACACGCTCGACATCAGCGCCAGCGCGCCACTCATCAGAATTGTTTTGGCAAAACGCATGCATTACTCCGGTGGAATAGCGGCCACCGCTAACCCTGAGGGCTAGCGTGTGTATCAGGGGCGCACGAACCGATAATGAGCCACCAGCCATTCCTGGCCGTTGTCGTAGCCGAACAGTTCGGCGCACGACATCCAGAACATCCGCCAGCGTTGAAACCACAGGGCGGCCGCCTTGGCGCCATAGGCCTCAGTCAGGGTGACCATGATCTGCTGCTTGCGCGCGTCCTGATTGGCCAGCCAATGGTTGGCAGTGCGCTGGTAGTGCGTTCCATCGACGTGCCAGCGCTGCTCGATTTGCAGATCACGTTGAAACCACAGCAGCGTGTCCGACGCTGGCATCAGGCCGCCGGTGAAGAAATGTCGACCCATCCAGTTGTCATCACCCTCCGTCTCGAACGGATACATCAGGGTCTTGTGCGCGAAGATATGTACAAACAACTTGCCGCCCGGCTTCAGCCAGCTGGCTACGCGGCCTAGCAGGGTTTCGTAATTGCGCATGTGCTCGAACATCTCGATTGACACGCAACGATCGAACTGTGCCGAGTCCAGCTCCAGCTGATTTACATCCTGCGTAATCACTTGCACGTTGGACAGTCCGCGCTTCAGGCACTGCGCTTCAATGTGCTTACGCTGCGGATTGGAGTTGGAGACGGCGGTGATCTCTGCGTTCGGATAGCGTTCGGCCATCCATAACGTGAGCGAACCCCAGCCGCAGCCAAGCTCCAGAATTTTCTGACCATCAACTAGCTCAGCGCGTTGGCCGTAGAGCGTCAGCATCGCGTCCTCGGCCTGCTCCAGCGTTTCGTCGCCGTGCGGGTAATAGCAGCCGGAATACTTCAGGCGTTTGCCGAGGCATTGCTCGAAGAAGGCGGGCGGCAATTCGTAATGCTGGGCGTTGGCCGCATCGGTGTGGATCGCCACCGGGCTGTGGCGCAGCATGTCGATGCGCTCGGCAAAGCGCGCGGCTTGCTCATCGAGCCCGCCGGCCAGCTCTTCGCGCAGGCGCTGTGCGCACATGCGGCGGATGCCCTGGCGCAGCAAGGCATCAGGCAGATGACCACGCTCGGCCAGGCCCAGCAGCCCGGGAGCAGGTTTTTCCTGCGGCAGTTCGGCGGCGATAGCGACGGGTTGGTTCATCGTTCGGTCCTCTTGGGAAACCAGGGAAACAGCATCGGGGTGGTGCGCTGGTAGTCGCGGTAATCGTCACCGCGACTGCGCAGCGCATGCGTCTCGGTGTAGGGAATACCGCTGATCCAGCGCAGGAAGATGTACATCACCAGTGGTCCGGACCACGCCAGCCAGAAGCGGGGTGAACCCACAGCGAGGCAGACATAGGCGAACCAGTGGATCCATTCGAAGAAATAATTCGGGTGACGCGAGTAACGCCAGAGACCGGTGCGACAGGTGCTGCCGCGGTTCGCTGCATGGGTGCGAAACGTTGCCAGTTGAGCATCGGCAATCGCTTCACCGATAACGCTGACGAGCCACACAATGATTCCGGCCAAGATCCAGCCGCTGAGCGTTTCCGGGTTATGCGCAACCGAAAGAAACGGCAACGAGAAAAGCACGATCAGGAATGCCTGAAACTGGAAGAACAGAAAAAAGTAAAACTGATTGCCCTTCCAATGTTCACGCAAATGACGGTAGCGCCCATCCTCCGGCTCCCCGCTGACGCGTTTCCACAAATGGGCGGCCAAACGCATACCCCACAAGCCGCCGAGTGCAGCCATTATCAGGCGTGGCCATGCCGCACCATCGCCCAGCATGGCAAACAGCACGGCGCTGCCGCCGACGCCGCATGACCAGAGCACATCGACTATGCCGGCGTTGGAACGCGGTCGCTGCCACATCCAGCCCAGCGTCATCATCAAGGCTGCCAGTACCCATAGGCACAGCAACTGGATCCACGGATTCATGACGCATGACCCTGCAGGTGAGCCACCGGAGTCGCTGCTTCAGCAAGCGACGTGCGCCCGGCTATCCACGCCAGAATCGGTGTGGCGATGGCCCATCCGGCAGCCAGCCAGAACAGGCCATGCCAGCTGGGATTGCTAAACGTCACGACATGGAAGCCGCGGCTGGCGCTCATATAAGCCACTGGTCCACCGATCGCACCGAACAAGACGGCTACCCACAGACGCTTCTGCAGATAAGCGAGCGAGATGGTGAAGGTCAACGAGAAAGTGGCCCACAGCGAGACAATCCACAGCGGCGCAAATGACGCCGAAGGCCACGGCGCGCGGTAATGAGCCAGGCCGCTATACGCTAGGCCGCCGTCGACCAGACAACCCATGACGATGGCTGCGGCCATGAGTGAAAAATGCGTCTTGAAGTTGCGCGTCAGGCCCAGCTGTATTGACGCGTAGATCAGCATGCTCATCAATCCCGGCCATGGCAGCCCGTGCTCCGCACCGATCACGGCGCAGAACCAGACCATCTGATAGCCGATGAGGCAAGCCCAGAATTTCATGCATGGACCTTTACCGCGTCGAGCTGCGGCAGAAGTGACGGACGCCGGTTGTCCGGCTTGGCCAGCAAAAGATGCGACACGCCGATCGAACGCTCACGAAAGCCGCCCTCGCAATACGCGAGATAAAACTCCCACATGCGAATAAAGCGATCGTCGAAACCCTGTACGCGCACCTGCGACAACCGCGCCATGAATCGTCCACGCCATGCTTCCAGCGTGCGTGCATATGATTCGCCAAAGTCTTCCATCTGCACCAGCGCCAGATCGGTCGTACGCGTCTTCGCATCGAGCATCGCGCTGATCGAGGGGATAAAGCTGCCCGGGAACACGTGACGCTTGATGAAGTCGACTTCCTTTACCGCTTTCGCGTAGCGGTGATCCTCGATCGTGATGGCCTGCAGCAGAGCCAGCCCATCGGGCTTCAGCAACGAACCGAGTTTGGCGAAATAGGTATCGATATATTGCGCGCCGATCGCCTCGACCATCTCGATCGAGACCAGCTTGTCGTAGGTGCCGGTGAGATCCCGATAATCCTCCAGCAGCAGGGTGACGTGCTTGCTCATGCCGGCGGCGGCGATCCGCTCGGCCGCCAGATCGTGCTGCTCTTTCGAGATCGTGGTGGTGGTGACGTGGCAGCCGTAATGCTGCGCAGCGTAGAGCGCAAAGCCGCCCCAGCCGGTGCCTATTTCGACCACGCGATCCGTTGGCTGGAGATCGAGTTTCTGACAGATGCGCTCCAGCTTGCGTTCGGACGCCGCCTCCAGCGTGTCATCCGCATTGCCCCAGATGGCCGAGGAATACATCAGGTCCGGCGACAAGAAGAGTTCAAAGAAATCGTTACCCAGATCGTAGTGCGCGGCGATATTGCGGCGGCTGCCAGTGCGCGTATTGCGCTGCAGGGCGTGCCACGCGCGCATGGCCATGCCACCCACCCGTGCCATGCCGGTTTCCATGCCGTCGAGCAGGTTGCGGTTGCGCACCAGCAGCTGGATCAGTCCGACCAGGTTGTCGCAACGCCACAGGTTGTCCATATAGGCCTCGCCCGCACCCACACTGCCATTGGCCGCAACGGCGCGATAGAAACCCATGTCCAGTACATCGAGATGCACCACGATATCGGTCGGCTCATGCACCGGCGTGCCCAGTTCAACCTTGCCCAACGCGTCGGTAAGTACCAGACGTCCGCGCTGGATTCCAGCCATCTGCGAAAGCAGCCGCTGGCGCAGAAAACGTGCGCCTGATGACACCTTCGATGCATGGGGCAAAATGTCGGCAGAGGAGGTGATACGGGATTTCACGACAGCGTTCATGCGGACCTCAAAGCGGTTGCGGGTGGTCGTAGACAGGATTGCGTTTCAGCCACAGGCGCAATGCCTGCCAGTGGATGACGCTGACGACTTGAGCCGTCATGAGGGGATAGCGCCACAGCACACGCGCAAGCGATGCACTGTTCAAGGGGCGCCGATGCAGGGTCAAGGTGGCGTCGAACTCACGTTCACCATCACGCAATACGTCCATGTGCACGCGCAAGTCGTCACCGGGCGTGGTGAAGCGCCAGGCATAGTCGCGCGCCATCGGCATGAAGGGCGACACGTGGAAAGTCTTGGGAAAGATCCAGCTGACGGCGCGACCATGTGCTTCAGCGGTGTCGATCGGCAGTACATAGGCGTGATGCTCGCGCCACGGCATATTGGTGATTTCCGCCACGATGCAGACCAGGGTCACACCGTCCTCGGCGTAGCAGTAATAAAAGCTCACCGGATTGAAGGTATGGCCGAAATAGCGCAAGTGCGTCAGCAGACGGATCGGCCCAGTTGGACGCTCGCCGGTTGTCTGTTCCACGCGCTGGCGCACGGCATCCGACAGTGACAGTTCGGTAGGGCCTAGATAATCCTTTCGGCGAAACTGCGCCACATTGGATCTTTCGTTGGACCACAGCCAGCGCTGGTTAAATACGGTGTCAACTTCGTCCAGGTCGAGATACACCTGGGCCATCTTGTAATCGAAGCTGTGCGGATGTGGCCCGATGCGACGATGACGCACCACACCTTCGTAGATGGCACTTGCCAGCGGCGCGGCCTCTTGCAAGCTGATGATGGAGGGCTTGGCGTTCATGCGACCAGCGCCTCTACAGCCAGCTCGGACTGACCGGGGTAAGACAAAGCGCTATCCGCCCAGCGAATGTCCAATGACTCGGCGACGTCGACCGCGCTGCGCATGCCATCCTCGTGGAATCCCCAGCCCCAGTAGGCACCAGCAAACCAGGTACGGCGTCGCCCCTGAATCTCGGACTTGCGTGCCTGTGCGGCCACGGACGCGGTGCTGTAAACCGGATGGTCGTAGCTCATGCGACGCAGCACCTTGGCCGGATCAATCGCATGCGTGCGGTTCAACGTGACGACAAAGGGTTCGGGTGATTCGATGCCCTGTAGCAGATTCATGCAGTAGCTGACCGTGCATGCTTCGGTCGGATCGCGCGGCAGCCAGGCATTCCACGCCGCCCACGCCTTGCGGCGCACCGGCAGAATGCTGGCGTCGGTATGCAGCACGGTGTCATTGGTCTGATACGGCATGGCGCTGAGGATCGATTGTTCACGATCGTCCGCGTCCGTCAGTAGCGCGAGCGCCTGATCGCTGTGGCAGGCGAGCACAACCTGGTCGAAATGCTCGATCCCCGCGGTGCTTTCCACATCGACGCCGTCGCTATGTCGCTTGATCGAGCGCACCGGGCAATGCAATCGCTCGTGTACCGACCAGGCAGCGCGCAGCGCTTTCACATAGGTCGATGATCCGCCTTTGACGACTCGCCATTCGGGGCGATCGCTGACTTGCAACATCTGGTGGTTCGCCATGAACTGCACCAGATAGCGGGCAGGGAAGCCGAGTATCTGCGTCGGTGGCGACGACCACAGGGCCGATGCCATGGGCACGAGATGCTCATCGCGGAATGCGGCGCCATAGTTGTTCTGGGCAAGATAGTCGCCGAGCGTGACGCTGTTGTCGTGCTGCAAAAGCAGTGCAGGTGCCTCGCGATAGAAACGCATGAGGTCGCGCACCATGCCGATAAAGCGCGGCGAGAGCATGTTGCGGCGCTGACAAAACAGCGTATCCAGCGTGGCGGCGTTGTATTCCAGCCCGGTTGCTTCATTGTGCAGCGAGAAGCTCATGGTCGTTGGCTGCGAGGCCACGCCCAGCTGACTGAACAGGCGCGTCAGCAGCGGATAGTGCGCAGGGTTATGCACGATGAAGCCGGTATCGATCCGGTAGCTGCGACCGTGCAGCGCGATGTCATGGGTGTGCGTATGACCGCCCAGATAATCGCTGGCTTCGAAGATCGTGACATCGTGCTTGCGCGATAGCAGCCATGCCGAGGCAAGGCCTGCGATGCCAGATCCGACGACGGCGATACGCATCGCTTAGCTCCTGGCCTTGGCGTGGACCCAGGCAGGTACCGGCTTCAAACCCTGCACCAGGCCAAGCGCTGACATCAGCTTGAGGCCGTACCAGGTGATATCGATTTCCCACCAATGAAAGCCCTGACGACTCGAGCCGGGAAAGTAATGGTGATTGTTGTGCCAGCCTTCGCCAAAGGTGATCAGCGCCAGCCACACATTATTGCGGCTGCTGTCCTTGGTCTCGTAGCGGCGCGAACCGAAGCGATGCGCCAGCGAATTGATCGTGACCGTGGCGTGGAACAGCACCACGGTGGAGATGAAGAATCCCCAGATCAGCATCTGGCCACCGCTGGTGCCCAGCTGCGGCGCGACGTGATGCAGCAGCACACCGAGAAAGTACATGCCGACGGCTAGCACGACCGGGACCAGCGTGTCGTAACGATCCAGCACGCGCAGTTCCGGGAATTTTGCCAGGTCGGGCACGCGCGAAAGATCCGTCTGGAAATTGCGCGGCGTCAAAAACCAGCCGACGTGACTCCAGATAAATCCGTAAATGGTCGGGGAATGCGGGTCGAGTTCGGTGTCGGCATGGCGATGATGATTGCGATGATGCGAAGCCCACCATAGTGGCCCGCGCTGCACGCACGACGCGCCAATCAGTGCAAAGATAAATTGCACGGCGCGTGACGTGCGGAACGTGCGGTGCGAAAAGTAGCGATGATAAAAACCGGTGAGTGCAAACATGCGAATCGCATAGAGCGACGCCGCCACAATCAGCGCGATCGGCGAAAAGCCGACCCATATGACGGCGATACACGCCAGGTGCATGGCAATAAACGGCGCGGCACGCAGCCAGTCGATGCGGTCGGCGCGCTCATCATCGATCGCCACCGCAGCCGAAGTATCGAACCATGCGCGTAACTGCCTGGCGACCCACGAACCCTTCGAGTTCGGCATCGCGACAGCGGATGTCGAGCACTCGGCCCCATCGGGACCGGGTATCGAAACGGGTTTGGAGAATGCCATGGAATTCTGCCTGTCTAGCGTGTGCTTATAACTACGAGCCAACAAGCCACTCGGATGCAGGCACGAGTTCGTTTTGCCGCCATTTCGTAGCCCCGACCGCGCAACTTGCTGCGACCCGGCCTGGCAGCCAACGTGCGCTATCTCCTTGCCCTTGGCCTGAGCCTACACTGCGAAAAGATTCCCGGTAGAACTGCGCCACTTATGCGTCAATCTTTCGCGGCTTTGTAAGCATCGAGAGCGTCCTGGCGAGACTGCGCAAGATCCACGACAGCGGCGGGGTAGCCGCTGCGCTGCGTTCGTTCGGGGTCTTTCCACGGCTCGTGCAGCAGGTCGAGTGGAAAGTCGGCCAGTTCCGGCAGCCAGCGCTTCAGATAGGTGCCCTGTGGGTCGAACTTTTTCGCCTGGGTCACCGGGTTGAATACGCGGAAATACGGCGCCGCATCGGCACCGCAGCCGGCGACCCACTGCCAGCCCAAGGTGTTGTTGGCCAGGTCGGCATCGACCAGGGTGTCCCAGAACCAGCGCTCGCCCTCGTGCCAGTGCTGACGCAGGTTCTTGGTCAGAAAACTCGCCACGACCATGCGCACGCGGTTGTGCATCCAGCCCGTATGCCACAGCTCGCGCATGCCTGCGTCCACCAACGGTATGCCGGTGCGACCCTGCTGCCAGCGCTTGAGCAGCGCCTTGTCCGGCGGATTCCAGCGAAAGCCTTCGAAGCGCGGGTTGAAGTTTTCGGTGGGCGTCTTGGGAAAGTGATAGAGCAGATGATGGGCAAACTCGCGCCAGCCCAGCTCGCGCAGATAGGGTTCGATGTCCGGCCGTTTTTTGGCTGCCGTGTGCTTGACGTGTTCGACCAGTGCAAAGTGGATCTGCCGCGGCGATATTTCGCCGAAGTGCAGGTACGGTGACAACCGCGACGTGCCGTGCCGTGCGGGCAGGTCGCGCGCATGCGCGTAGTCGGTTACCGCATCGTCGCAGAACAGCTCCAGCATCTGCGCTGCGCCGTGTTCACCCGGCTGCCAGTTCTCGGCGAAGCCGGCATCCCAGGAGATGACTGGCAACAGCTTCAGCTCGGAAAGCTCCAGCCCACCATCCAGCGCGTACCAACCGCTAATCGCAGGTTCGGCAAGAGGCTCGCTCGCGGCGATCTGCGTGCGCAAGTTGCGCCAGTAAGGTGTAAATACCCGATAGGGATCACCCTGCTGCGTGGCGATCTGCCAAGGCTCCAGCCAGAGCGCGGCATTGTGGCTGTGCACCGCGATGCCCTGTCCACGCAGGGTGGTCTTGATCTGGGTATCGCGCTTGATGGAGGCGGGTTCGTAGAGGCGATTCCAGTAGACCGCTTCGGCACCGCTTTGTTTGATCAGCGCCTGCAAAATCGCCAAGCTGTCGCCCTGACATATATGCAGGCCGGCATGGTGGCTATGTAGACGCTTCTGCAGCGACGCCAGTGAATGATGCAGCCACCAACGGCTGGCAGCGCCGGCCGACCATGGCCCGTCTTCATCCGGCGCGTGGATATATACCGGCAAGACATGCTCGTGGGCATCGCATGCAGCGGTCAGCGCCGGGTTGTCGATCAGCCGCAGATCGCGTCGAAACAGAACAATGGCGGTGCTCATGCTTGAAGCAACACCGCCCGGTTCAGACTGACTTGCGGCTGGTAGTCGCGCCGAGCGTGGTAGCGACCCGCACTACATGGTCGTGCACTTCGGTCGAACCGCTGATCGAGCCCTTGGCAATGACCGCACCGGTCGGCTGGCCGGTCGGCGAGCCGCCTATCGGCTCCACGGAGACGGCAAGCGCTGCGGTTGGACCCAGTTTGGCCAGCAACGACGGATCCAGCGTGATGGTGGTCGGCGCATCGCGCTTGATCATGGCCACCGAAATCGGCTTGCCGCCGGCGGGAATCAGCCACAGCTCGGGTGCCCGTCCGCTGGCCAGCGGTGCAGGTGCAGCAGGTACCACCACCATGCGCGAACGATCGAGATCCATTGTTGCCGTCCAGCCGGTGACACCATTGTCCTGTTGAATCGTCGAGACCATGTAGCCCGCACTGGCTTTTACCGGCGTTGTTTCGGCCGTCACTGGCGCCGCTTCACGATGCGGCAATGCAATCACCACCAGCAGGGCGACGGCGACAGCGCTTGCACCCAACCCGAGCCAGTGCCAGAGCGCAAGATTGTTCCAGAGCCCCTTGCCTGGCTGGGCTCGAACTGTCGCGGCCGGCACGTCGAGCTGGAGGTCGTCGCGGATTCTGGCCCACACATAAGGAGCCGGCACCACGCTGGCGATCTGCTCGGTCAGCGGCATCAGACGCCGCTGCCATAGCGCCACCGCAGCAGCTGCTTCGTCAGTTGTCTGAACTTCCTGGGCTACTGCGGCGCGCGCGTCCGCATCTAGCACGCCAAGCACATACTCGGCGTAGCGCAAGTTGTCGTTACCCTCGTCGGCTGGCGTATTCATTGTTCCAGGCATACCCGTAGTTGCATCAAGCTGCGGCGGATCCAGCTTTTCATGGTTCCAAGCGGCACCTTGCTGCGTGTCGCTAACTCGTTATACGTAGCTCCGGTGAAAAAGGCTTCACGGACGGAGTCACGTTGTTGAGGCTCCAGCGCATCGAGGCATTTCTGCAGGCGGCCGTATTCCTGGCTGGTTTCGGCATCAACCGCGGGTGTGGGCTGGTCATCCACCGTCTGCTCCAGCTTCGACGGATCGTCCATCAGCTCTTCACGGTGCTGGCGTAAGCGGTCGATGGCCTTGTTGCGCGACAGCGTGATCAACCAGGTGATGGCGCTGGCCTTGGCCGCATCGAAGCCCGCGGCGCGGCGCCACACGGTGGTATAGGTTTCCTGCAGCACCTCTTCCGCTTCGCTGCGGTCGCGCAGCATGCGCAGGCAGACGCCGAACAGCTTGGATGAAGTCCGCTTGTAAAGTTCGGCAAAGGCTTTCTGGTCGTTACGTCCAGTCTGTATCAGCAGTCGATTTAGCTCTTCACGTTCAGCGGGGCTGGTGACGCTCATGGGTAAACGATCCTGTATTCATGAATAGTCCGACGCTATGGCCATAATGCCTCGCTGTCGAATGCTATGCCTGCAGTTGTCCGCGTAGCATGAAGCGGCCATGGCTGGCTTGCAAGCCAGCCAACTATCAAGGTTTTACAGCCTCTTTGGCGCGTTGATGCTGCGGCAGACGCCAGTCATCAGCCGGTGAGGGCATGAGCGACATCGGCATTCCTCGACCGCTTGTAGCTAGACTTGATCCCGACCGGCGATCGAGCCGCCTGCGGATTTTTATGATGTCTCATCGCCATGTTTGAACTGAAAGGCATGCTGTCGCTGCACGCCGGCGACCGAACGCTGGGTGGGCTGAATCGCATCGAGCTGCTGGAGAAAATCGGCGAGACCGGTTCGATCACTTCGGCTGCGCGCGCGGTGGGCATGAGCTACAAAGGCGCATGGGACGCGATCGATGCGATGAACAACCTTTCCGACGAGCCGCTGGTGACACGTGTTGTTGGCGGCAAACGCGGCGGCGGTTCAGAACTCACGGCGCGTGCGCATCGCCTGATCGACGTATTCAGAGCCATGGAGCGCGAACATCAGCGCTTCATGCAACAACTCGGCGCGCTCAGTGACGTGTCGATCCGCGACATCGAATTAATGAGGCGATTCATGATCAAGACCAGCGCGCGCAATCAGCTATCCGGCAAGGTGGTATCGGTGCAGAAGGGCGCCGTCAACGATGCCATCGAACTGGAGATCCAGGGCGAACAGCGCATCGTCGCGACCATGACCAGCGACAGCACCGAAAATCTGGGTCTTGCGCCGGGCAAGGCCGCCGTGGCGCTGATCAAGGCATCCTCGGTGCTGGTGGCTATTCCGAACGCGTCGATGAAGCTGTCGGCGCGCAACCAGCTGGCCGGTACGGTGACGCAGATTACCCGCGGCGCGGTCAATGCCGAGGTGGTGATCCAGCTCGACGGTGGCGGCGTGGTGGTGGCGATTGTCACCAACGGCAGCGCGGATTCGCTGGGCCTGGTCGATGGTCTGGCGGTGATCGCCATCATCAAGGCATCCAGCGTCATTCTGGGCACGACGGACTAAACGCGAGGCGCGCGATTATTGGCTGGCGAAAACCGAGTCGCTGAAAATACGACCATCGCGAATCTCCAGCACGTGCTCACCCAGCGCCTCGACGTCGGCGGGGTCATGGGTGATGATCAGCATCTGCAGATCGAGGTGCTTCTGTAGCGCGGTCAGCTCGTTGCGCATGCGGGCGCGCAAGGGCAAATCGAGTGCCGAGAAGGGTTCGTCGAGCAACAGGATGTCGGGCTCGGCGGCCAGCGCCCTTGCCAGAGCCACACGCTGTTTCTGGCCGCCGGATATCTGGCTGGGATAACTTCTTGCCAGGGTGTCCAGTTCGAACGCTGCCAGCCAGCGTTTCGCCGTTTCCGGCATTGCGCCATTTCTCGGATTGAGCACGCCGCGGCTGACACCAAACGCCACGTTTTGCGCCACCGTGAGGTGGGGAAACAACGCGTAGTCCTGAAACAGATATCCGACCTTGCGCACCTGGGGTGCCAGATTTATCTGGCCCTGGCTATCGAACAACACATGTTTGTTCAACACGATGCGGCCCGCGTCCGGCGTCAACAATCCAGCGATGGCGCGCAGAGTAAGGCTTTTTCCCGCGCCCGATGGTCCGTAGAGCACCACGCGACGGCTTTGCGATTGAAACGCCACATCCAGTTCGAAATGTCGCTCCGCGCCGGCGATAGTGCGGCGAATGGCAAGCTCGACGGTCATGGTCAGGTGAGCCGCAGGCTGCTGCGATCAGGCGTGAGCCGACCGGCCAGCAGCAAGACCGCGATGCAGGTGATCGAGGCCACGATCACCAATACGTTCGCGCCCGCATCGTCACCCGCCTGCACGGCGGAATAGATCGCCACGGACATGGTCTGGGTGCGGCCGGGCAGATTGCCGGCGATCATCAGCGTGGCACCGAACTCGCCCAGTGCACGCGCAAAGGCGAGCAGGGCGCCGGCAGTGATGCCTTTCGATGCCAGTGGCAGCGACACACGAAAGAAGACGGCCCACTCGGAAAGCCCGAGCACGCGAGCCGCCGCTTCCAGTTGCGCATCGACGTCTTCAAATGCGGCGCGGGCCGCTTTCTGGATCAACGGAAAAGCGACCAGGGTCGAGGCGATCACCGCACCCTCCCAGGTGAACACGGGGCTCAGTCCCCAATGATCCAGCCAAGCGCCGAACGTGCCACGTCGACCCAGCAGAATCAGCAGGTAATAACCCAACACCGTTGGTGGCAGGACCAGCGGCAATGTCAGCACCGAATCGACGAGATCGCGAAAGCGCGAGCGCCAGCGTGATAGACCGAACGCGACGGCCACACCCAGCAGCAGGTTCAGGCCGGTCGCCCAAAGGGCGACCTTCAAAGAAAGCAGCAGCGGAATCCAGATCGACATTGCGGCCAGTTCAGGGCTTCAAAAAGCCGGACATCGCCAGTATTTGCTGGCCTTCCGTTGAGAGCACAAAGGTTTCAAATGTCTGCGCGACAGAGGGATTTTTCGAGGTTTTGATCACGGCGATCGGATAGCTGATTGGCGTTGTCGGAGTTACCCGCAGCGCGATCTTGACCTTGTCCGGCATGATTGCCGCATCGGTGGCATAGACGAAGCCGACGTCCACTTCGTCGCGCGCCACATAGTCCAGTGCCTGTCTCACGCTCTGCGCCAGCACACCCTTGGGCGTTACGTCCGCCCAAACACCGGCGGCCTGCAACGCGCCTTGGGTGTACCGACCTACCGGCACCGATGCAGGGTCACCGTAGGCGATGCGTTTGATCGCCGGCAACTTGAGGTCGTCGAGGCTTTTTACCGTCAGCGAACTGGATGACGGTTCGATCAGCACCAGTTGATTGGTAGCAAAATTCTTGCGCGAACTTTCCACAATAGCGTTCTGTACCTGCGCCTTGTCCATGGCCTTCTGATCGGCGGACGCAAACACGTCGGCCGGCGCGCCGTTGGCGATCTGCTGCAGCAAGACGTCGGAAGCGGCGAAATTCAGCACGACCTTGGTGTCTGGATGCTTTGCCTCATAGGCCTTGGCCACTTTCTGAAACGCGTTGGTCAGGCTCGCCGCGGCCGACACCACCAGGTCAGCGGCCGTGGCCGGAACGGTCCATGCCATCAGACAAAGTGATAACGCAACCGCGAGGTGGCGCGAGGTGGTTGTGATCATGGCTATGTTCCCGAAAGGACCTAAAGACTAAGCATATATAGTTGGATATATAACGCCAGTCGAACATCGCCCATTGATGGCGTTGTGTGATATCAAAGGGCTCTTCGTTGCCCGAAAGCGTGACTGGTTCAGCCGATGACCGCGGGCACTTTCAAACCTTCGACAGCCTCGTGCGCAAGTGGGTGGAGGCCTTTGCCACCCTCGCTGACAAAAGTCTTCAGCTGACGTCGCATCACCGGATCCCAGAATTTCGTCAGGTGCTCGCGTACGCCATTGACCGCTGTTGCATGGTCGGGCTCTGACGTGAAATAGGTGGCGATGTCGTTGGCCATGGTGACCAGTCTTTCGATGTGCATCAGGTTTCCTGCAAACGTTAAGACGACTGATCGGCCAGCAGTCGATGCGGATGGGTATAGACGTTGTGGCTGCCGGGACGGGCGAAGCCGATCAGGGTGATGTTGGCGCTGCGCGCCAGTTCGATCGCCAGCGCAGTCGGCGCCGAAATGGCGGCAAGCACGGCGATACCCGCGCTGGATGCCTTGGTGACCATTTCATAGCTGGCGCGGCTGGTGACGACTGCCATGCCGGACTGCGGATCGATGCGCGCGCGACGCATCGCGCCGATCAGTTTGTCCAATGCGTTGTGGCGGCCGACATCTTCGCGCACGAGCACAATATTTCCTTCGCGATCCGCCCATGCGGCGGCGTGCACGGCGCCGGTGGCGGCGTTCATCGGCTGCTGCGACTGCAGCTGGCTCAGCGCGTTTTCCAGTGCGCTGCGAGTCACGGTGATGCCGGCGCCGACCGGCGGACTTTGCCGTATCGCCTGCTCGAGATCACGCGTGCCGCAAATGCCGCAGCCGCTGCGGCCTGGCAGCAGTCGCTCATGCTGATGGGCGAGATGCGCACCGTGAGCTTCGGCATCGACGGTTATCGCCAGTTGAACGCCTTCGAGCAGGGTCTGGACTTCGACCTTCTGCAGTTGCACCGGCGATGTGATCAGTTCTTCGCTCAGTGAAAAGCCCAGCGCGAAATCTTCCAGATCGTGCGGTGTTGCCATCATCACGGCGAAACTCACGCCGTTATAAAGCATCGCGATCGGCATCTCTTCGGCGACGCAGTCGTCCTCGTGCGTCGCCTTGCCGTTACGCCAGCGATCGACGGAGCGACTGACGAAACCGGCATGTGACGAAGCCGCATCAGGCATGCTTTGCTCACGCTTGCCCAAGCGTATCCGCCGGCTGCTCGGTCGATTGATCAAGTAGCGACTGCTGCTCGTTCGAGAACGCGCGGAAGCGCTTCTGCCATTCGGATGGCTGCGACACGCGGGTGACCTGCACGGCGGTGACCTTGTACTCGGGGCAGTTGGTCGCCCAGTCCGAGTTGTCGGTGGTGATCACGTTGGCGCCGGATTCGGGGAAATGGAAGGTGGTGTAGACCACGCCGGGCTGCATGCGCTCGGAGACCAGCGCACGCAGCACGGTTTCGCCCGAGCGGCTGGCGATGCCGACCCAGTCATCACTGTTGATGCCGCGTTCCTCCGCATCGTGCGGATGGATTTCCAGACGATCCTCGTCGTGCCACATCACGTTTGCCGTGCGCCTTGTCTGTGCGCCGACGTTGTACTGGCTGAGGATGCGGCCGGTGGTGAGAATTAGCGGACGTTCGAGGTTGACCTTTTCGCGCGTCGGCACGTATTCGGTCAGCATGAAGCGACCTTTGCCTCGAACGAATTCGTCGACGTGCATGACCGGCGTGCCGTTGGGATGCTCCTCGTTGCACGGCCACTGGATCGAGCCCAGTTCGTCAATGCGATCAAAGCTCACGCCGTGGAAGGTCGGCGTCAGTGCGGCGATCTCGTCCATGATCTCCGATGGATGAGCGTAATTCATCGGATAGCCCATCGCCTGCGCCAGCTTCTGCGTGATCTCCCAGTCCGCATAGCCCGCGGTGGGCGCCATCACCTTGCGCACGCGCGAAATGCGGCGCTCGGCGTTGGTGAACGTGCCATCTTTTTCCAGAAACGAACTACCGGGCAAGAACACGTGCGCGTATTTGGCCGTCTCGTTGAGAAACAGATCCTGCACCACCACGCATTCCATCGCGCTCAGCGCGGCAGTGACATGCTGCGTATCCGGATCGGACTGTGCGATGTCCTCGCCCTCGACGTAGAGACCCTTGAAGCTGCCGTCCATCGCCGCCTCGAACATGTTCGGAATGCGCAGACCTGGCTCGTCATACAACGACACGCCCCAGGCCTTTTCGAACAGCTCTCGCGTAGCTACATCGCTGACGTGGCGATAACCCGGGAACTCGTGCGGGAACGAGCCCATGTCGCAGGCGCCCTGGACGTTGTTCTGACCGCGTAGCGGATTCACGCCTACGCCTTCACGGCCGATATTGCCGGTGGCCATGGCCAGGTTGGCGATCGCCATCACCGTGGTGGAACCCTGCGCGTGCTCGGTTACGCCGAGGCCGTAATAGATCGCGCCGTTGCCACCGGTGGCGTACATGCGTGCCGCGCCGCGAACAGCCTCGGCCGGTACGCCGGTCTGCGCTTCCATCGCTTCGGGACTGTATTTGTCCTGCGAAACGAACTCGCACCACTTCGCAAAAGCGTCCGCTTCGCAGCGGCTGGCGACGAAGTCATGGTCAACCAGACCTTCCGTCACGATGACGTGCGCCAGCGTGTCGAGCACCGCCACGTTGGTGCCGGGTTTTAGCTTGAGGTGATAGTCGGCCTTGATATGCGGCGTGCGTACCAGGTCGATGCGACGCGGATCGATCACGATGAGTTTGGCGCCGGCACGCAGTCGCTGCTTCATCTGCGAGCCGAATACCGGATGCGCATCGGTGGGGTTGGCGCCGATCACCAGCACCACGTCGGTCTTTTCGATCGAGTCGAAATCCTGCGTGCCGGCCGATTCGCCCATTGTGGCCTTGAGGCCGTAGCCAGTCGGCGAATGGCAGACGCGCGCGCAGGTGTCCACGTTGTTGTTGCCGAAACCGGCACGCACCAACTTCTGCACGAGGTAGGTTTCCTCGTTGGTACAGCGTGAGGAAGTGATACCGCCGACAGAATGGGTGCCGTAGGTGGCCTGCAGTCGCTTGAACTCGCTGCCAACGTGAGCGAACGCCTCATCCCAACTGACCACTTTCCATGGATCAGCGATATTGGCGCGGATCATCGGCGTAGTGATGCGGTCCGGATGGCTGGCGTACCCGATGGCGAAGCGTCCCTTGACGCAGGAGTGGCCGTGATTCGCATGGCCGTCCTTGTTCGGCACCATGCGCACGATCTCTTCGCCCTTCATTTCGGCGCGGAAGCTGCAGCCGACGCCGCAATAGGCGCAGGTGGTGGTGACGCTGTGTTCGGCCTGGCCTTTGTCGATCAGCGACTTTTCCGTCAGCGTGGCGGTGGGGCATGCCTGCACGCAGGCGCCGCACGAAACGCATTCGGAGTCGAGGAAACTGGTGTTCTGGCTGGCAGCGACCTTGGACTCGAAGCCACGGCCCTGGATCGTCAGCGCAAACGTGCCTTGGACCTCATCACACGCGCGTACGCAGCGCGAGCAGGCGATGCACTTGGAGGGATCGAAAGTGAAGTAGGGATTGGATTCGTCCTTTGGCGCGAACAGCGGATTCGCCACAGGCTCGGCAGCGCGGCCGTCAAGCGCAATGCGGATGTCCTTGCTGGCCGGCATTTTGGCGAAGACGTGATTCGCGCCCTCGTAGCCATAGCGCACCTCGCGCAGGCCGACCACGCCGGCCATGTCCTGCAGTTCGCAGTGGCCGTTGGCAGGGCAGGTGAGGCAATCGAGTGGGTGATCGGAGATGTACAGCTCCATCACGCCGCGGCGGATTTCGGCCAGCTTCGGCGTCTGCGTGCTGATCTTCATGCCGGCGGCGACCGGCGTGGTGCATGAGGCGGGATAGCCTTTGCGCCCTTCGATCTCGACCAGGCAAAGCCGGCACGAACCGAATGCATCGAGCATTTCGGTGGCGCAAAGTTTGGGAATGTTGATACCGGCCTGCGCGGCGGCGCGCATCACCGAGGTGCCTTCCGGCACGTTGATGGTTTTGCCATCGATCTGCAGGGCGACATTGTTTGCGGAAACGGCTTTCGGGGTGCCGTAATCGATCTCGACGATGGACAACATGATGCGTTACCTCTTTACGATGTGGCCGCTTCGGCGGCGCCTGCAAAATCTTCGGGGAAATGATCCAGTGCGCTGAGCACAGGAAACGGTGCCATGCCGCCCAGCGCGCAGAGCGAGCCGCCGAGCATGGTCTGACAGAGATCGCGCAGCAGCACTTCGTTGCGGTCGCGCTCGGCAGTGTCGCCAGCCTTGAGCCGATCGATCACTTCGACGCCGCGGGTCGAACCGATGCGGCATGGCGTGCACTTGCCGCAGGATTCGATCGCGCAGAACTCCATCGCGTAACGTGCCTGCGCGGCCATGTCGACGCTGTCGTCAAACACCACGATGCCGCCGTGACCGAGCATACCGCCGATTGCGATAAAGGCTTCGTAGTCGATCGGCGTATCGAGCTGCGAGATCGGAATATATGCGCCAAGCGGGCCACCGACCTGCACCGCACGCACCGGTTTGCCGGTTGCCGTGCCACCGCCGTAGTCCTCGATCAGTTCGCGCAGGGTCAGCCCGAATGCGCGCTCGACCAGACCCGCACGCTTCAGGTTGCCGGCCAGCTGCATCGGCAGGGTGCCGCGCGAGCGGCCCATGCCGTAGTCGCGATAGAACGCTGCGCCTTGATCGAGAATGATCGGCACCGTCGCCAGCGTCACCACGTTATTGATCACCGTGGGCTTGCCGAACAGGCCTTCGATCGCCGGCAGCGGCGGCTTGAAACGCACCTGGCCGCGCTTGCCTTCGAGGCTTTCCAGCAGCGAGGTTTCTTCGCCGCATATATAGGCACCGGCAGCCATGCGCACTTCCAGATGAAATGCCTTGCCGCTGCCGCGCACGTCGTCGCCGAGATAGCCCGCCGCTTCGGCCGTCTGGATGGCCGATTCCAGCGCGCGCTGTGCATGCGGGTATTCCACCCGCAGGTAGATGTAGCCGTGCGTCGCGCCCACCGCGAGCCCGGCGATGGTCATGCCTTCGATCAGCACAAATGGGTCGCCTTCCATGACCATGCGGTCGGCGTACGTACCTGAGTCGCCCTCGTCGGCATTGCAGACGATGTACTTCTGCGAAGCCTGCGCATCCATGCAGGTTTTCCACTTGATACCGGCGGGGAAGGCCGCACCGCCGCGCCCACGTAGACCGGAATCGGTGACGGCTTGCACCACCTCGGCGCCGCTCATGCCGAGCGCGTTTTCCAGCCCGTGATAGCCGCCGTGTGCGCGGTAGTCATCCAGGCTGCGTGGATCAACGATACCAACGCGAGCGAAGGTCAGTCGTTGCTGGCTTTTCAGATAACCGATGTCTTCGGTCAGGCCGAGGCTCGATGCATGGTTACCCGCATGCAGAAAATCTGCGTCGAACAGCGCCGCTACATCATCGGCCTGCACGGGCCCAAAGGCGACGCGACCTTCCGGCGTTGCCACTTCGACCATCGGTTCCAGCCAGTACAGGCCACGCGAACCGTTGCGCACGATAGTTATATCGAGATCACGCCGCTTCGCCTCGGCCGCAATGGCCGTCACCACAGCTTCGGCGCCGAGCGACAGCGAGCCCGCATCCATCGGCACATAAACGGTGATGCTCATGTTGCCTCCGCGGCCAGCCAGGCGTCGAACTGTTTCGGCGTTACCCGGCCCTTGAGTTCGTCATCCACCATGATCGCCGGTGAGCAGGCGCAGTTGCCGAGGCAATAAACCGGCTCCAGCGTGTACGCGCCATCGACGGTGGTTTCATGGAAGTCTACGCCGAGGCGCTGCTTGATGTGCTGTTCCAGCGCCACCGCGCCCATCGCCTGGCACGATTCCGCACGGCAGACGAAGATCACGCGCTTGCCGGACGGCTTGTTGCGGAAGAAGTGATAGAAGGTGATCACGCCATGTACGTCGGCGCGCGAAAGGTTGAGCTCCCGCGCGATCAGCGGCACCGACAGTTCCGGCACATAGCCCAGCGCCTGCTGCACGCCGTGAAGCACGGGCAGCAGGGCGCCGGGCAGATCCTTCAAGCGACCCGTAACGTCCAATACCGCGGCGCGGATCTCCTCGGGGATATCCGGCAAGCTGCCCCGGCGGGGTTCGTTCGGGTTTCCAGCATGTTTCATCAAATCACCTTCAAAACAGTATGACTAAAACAGTGCCGCGGCCTTGGCCAGAGCAATGTACAAACCGATCAGGAACGGCACGCCGACGGCCAGCCATGCCAGTACGCCGATGGCACCAAAACTGCCGCGCGCCGAAGTTTCAGCGGTGGCGGTGATCAGGTCTTCATGTTGCAGCGAGCGCTCACGTGCCAGCTCCGCATCGCTCATGAAGACCGATTCCTTTACCGGCCGCACCAGCGCGTTGCAGATCAGGCCGAGCAGCAGCAGACCGGCCATGATGTAGAGCGTGTGGTCATAGACGAGGTTCTTGGCCACGCCGGCGTCGAGCTGGGTCTGGCGAATCGCGGCGATCAGGAATGGGCCAATCACGCCGGCCGCCGACCATGCGGTGAGCAGGCGCCCGTGGATGGCGCCGACCATCTGCGTGCCGAACAGATCGGCCAGGTACGCGGGGATCGTGGCGAAGCCGCCGCCGTACATGCTGAGGATCACGCAAACGGTCGCGACAAAGAGTCCCGCCAGACCCAGATGCCCCCACGTCGGCAGCACGCAATACAGCACGATGCCGAGCACGAAGAAGGCGAAGTAGGTATTTTTGCGGCCAATCTTGTCCGACAGCGACGCCCAGAACAGACGACCGAGGCTGTTGAACAGACTGATCAATCCGACCAGACCGGCGGCCGCTGCCACCACGGCAGCTTTCTGGGCGGCCGTGAGCGCGGCCGCTGCGTCGGTCAAACCGGCGAGCTTGCCGCCAAACACGTCTTGCAGCATCGGGCTGGCCATCGAGATGACGGAAATGCCGGCCGTCACATTGAGGAACAACACGCCCCACAGCAACCAGAACTGCGGCGTCTTCCAGGCGCGGTTCAGATGCACGTGGCGGCGGGTGATCATCGAGTTGCCGTCGTCCTTGACTGGCGGCGTCCAGCCCTTCGGATACCAGCCGTTGGGCGAGACACGAAAACCCAGCGCGCCGCAGGCCATCACGATGAAATAAATCGCACCCATCACGATCAGCGTGGTGGCGACACCTTGCGCACTGGTGGCCGAAAAGTGCTTCATCAGTGCCACTGCCAGCGGTGCACCAATCATCGCGCCGCCGCCGTAACCCATGATGGCGAAGCCGGTCGCCATACCGCGGCGATCCGGAAACCATTTGATCAGCGAAGACACGGGAGTGATGTAGCCCAGCCCCTGGCCGACGCCACCGAGTACGCCGCAGCCCAGAAATACCAGCCACAGCTGATGCGTCGATACGCCAATGCCACCGACAATCAGGCCACCGCCCCAGCAAAGCGCGGCGATAAAGCCGGCCTTGCGCGGGCCGGCATGCTCCAGCCAGCCACCCCATAGCGCGGCCGAGATACCCAGCATCGCGATAAAGGTTTCGAAGATGTGCGTCACCTGCGGCACCGTCCAGTTGCAGCCGGTGCTCGTGAGTGCGGCAAAAAATCCAAGATTCGCGCAGGTGGCTGCATCGGTAGTCGTCAGCAGCTTGGACATCGGCAACCAGAACACCGAGAAGCCATAAGCCATACCGATGCACAGATGGATGGCGAGCGCAGCTGGCGGCACCAGCCAGCGATTGAAGCGCGGCCCGGCAATGGTGCGTTCCCTGGCGAAAAATCCTGGCGCGGCTCCTGCTCGCGCCGATGAAACAACTGCTTCTGGTACCCCTGCCATGAGCGTTCTCTCATTAAGTTGGAAGATCCGGCAAATGTGCCGGGCATTACGGTGGTGTCTTTACGATTGTGTGGCGACGAATACGGCAGCGCTGAGTGCTTGCAGGCAGTCTCCGTTTTGTCACAATGCCGCTCACGCTTTGATGCAATGCGTTTGTTACTTCGTACCATGCACGTTCGCTGTACCAAGGATCACGCTGCAGCGCAGTAAAACTTTTTTATGCGGCATAAAGTCGCGGGCATGGCCGGAGCCCAGAGTTGCCGAAACGGTGTCGACCTTGTCGCTGCCTGCATCATGATGCGCTGGTGTTGCAGCTGTCCGTGCGAAACTTGACGCCTCATCATGCGCCATTCGTCCCGCCACGCAGCAATCCAATGATCGACTACGCCCAGGCACTCGAAATACTTCTCACGCAGGTCAGTCGACTGCCGGTCGAGGCATGCCCGCTTGGCGATGCTGTTGGTCGCGTGCTGGCGCAATCCGTTATCAGCCCGATCGCCTTGCCATCGTTTGATCATGCCGCGATGGATGGTTATGCCTTGTCTGCCTCGATGCCGTTGGCCGCGGGATCGGAGCACGCTGTTGTCGGTTCGCAGGCTGCTGGTGATGTTGCGAACAAGGCTCGGCGCGTTGGTGGGGAACCGGGCGCTTGTGAAATCATGACGGGCGCAGCGCTGCACGATGGCCTTGACGCGGTAGTGGCGGTGGAGCGGACGGAATGCCTTGTCAGACAGACGGACGGTGCGCCGCTGCGTATTCGCCTGCTCGATCCGCTGCACGTCGGCGACAACGTGCGATATGCCGGCTCCGATGTCGCCATTGGCGAAGAAGTCATCGCCACAGGCACGCGCATCGAATCGGCGCAGATCATGCTGCTGGCCGCGCTCGGTCTGTCGACAGTGGATGTTGTGCAGCGACCGCGCGTGGCGGTTATCTGCACCGGCAAGGAGCTTCAAGCCGATGCGGCGCAGCCGCTGGCGGCCGAACGCATCCACAATTCCAACGGCCCTTATCTCGTTGCCGCACTAACCGCAGCCGGTGCAAAGGTTCTGTCCTGCGAGACGGTCGACGATACCGCCGTCACTTTTGCCGAAGCGCTGCGACATGCCGTCGACGCGGGTGCCGACCTGGTGATCAGCACCGGTGCGGTGTCGATGGGTCGCTACGATTTCGTGCCCGAGACGCTGCGTCGTTTCAATGCACAGTTGCTTTTTCACAAGCTGAGCATTCGTCCCGGCAAGCCGTTGCTCTGTGCCAGGCTTGCTGACGGTCCGTTGATGATTGCCCTGCCAGGAACGCCCATGGCGGTTGCGGCGGGCCTGCGCTTCATCGTGGCGCCGACACTGCGCGCGATGACCGGGCAGAGCATCGAACCTGTGATGCATGCGGTGCTCGATACGCCACAGCAACTCAAGCCCGGACTGCGGCATTTCCTGCGCGCGGCTCTGCATCAGGATTCGGATGGCCAATGGCACGTCTCCGTGTCGAACCAGCAGCAGCCATTTCGCATTCGTCCGTTTGCCGATGCCGATGTATGGGTCGTTTTTCCGGAAAACGTGGGCGATTGTGCGGCAGGTACACTGGTCGAGGTTGCGAGCCTCGAATCCGGTGCCTTGTTGCGCATCCGATCACTTTAATACGCCGCATACTGGGTCGAAGATATGAAACTGCAGATTGAAGGCCAGCATCTTCGTGTGCGCATCGATGAAGATGAGCTGGCACTCTTGCTTGCGGATGGGGTCGTCACTGCACGCACGCAGTTCGCCGATGCGTTTGCGCTGGGCGTTGAGCTGCGATTGACCCATGCCAATGTGGCAAAGTTCGCCGGCCAGGCCAGCGGCTGGACGATTGATTTGCCGCAGGCTGCCGTACGCGAGCATGCGAGTCGTCTGCCGACTCGCGAAGGGTTGCGTTTTATCCTCGGAGAAAGCGGCAGCGAAGACGAACTCACACTGCTTTTCGACGTGGACGTCAGGGACAGCGTCAGGCGACGCAAGCTGTCCTGATAGCGCAAAAAGAAGTCTTGATCGCGTGGCTGTCGCTGAGGTGGATTACCAGACCAGATCGTCCGGCACCTCGAATTGCTTGTAGAACGCGTCGTCATCGCTCTCGGCAGCGCTTTCACCTTGGCGGCCATGATCGAGCACGATCATGCTGTCATCGCGTGCATAGACTTTTTCAGCGGCAATACGCGGCAGCAGTTCATAGCCTTGATCGTGGCGAACGATCACCAGTGTGCCGGCGGCCAGCTGCGCGCGCAGCGGTTCGTTGACCAGCAGACTCTTGATCGCTTCGCCGTCCGTGAAGCGATAGGCGATTTCCCCTTCGCGTTTCATCTTGTGACTTTCGACGATCTGGCAAACCTGCACCCGTTGCTCGCTGGCGCGTGCCTGCGCGTTGCGCTCGGCAGCAATCGCGCGATCGCGTTCGGCGCGTTCTGTCTGCAGACGCTGCGTATCGACCTGCTCGGTAGCCGGTGCCGTCGGTGATTTGCTGTGGCGTTGCTTGGTCTGCTCGCGTACGACTTGCGCCGCCTTGGTCTTGTTGACCAGGCCGGCCTTGAGCAGTTGTTCCTGCAAAGGATTGCGCATGGGGATGAATGAGTGGCCGGGCAGGATCGCAGCATGGCATTGTAACGCCGCTGCTCCATGCGGGATCGCGCAGTCCGGCTTCTCTTCATGATTTGACATGCTGCAACGAAGCGTGGATTCACCAAAAGCGTGTGCTAGCGTCCGGACTACGAAAAGCAACCGCTTATCAGACGCTATGCCGCGTGGCCATTGGGCTCAGTGGCCATAAGAGGTCCAGACCATGTCATCCATTACTGCCACGTTTGATTACATCATTGTGGGTGCGGGACCGGCTGGTTGCGCCACGGCAGCGCGACTGGCGATAGCGCGACCGGACAGCACCGTGCTGTTGATGGAAACCGGGCCGGCCAAAAGCGGCGTGCTTTCGGACGTGCCGGTTGGCGTGGCGGGGCTCGTGTCATTTCAGAACCCGCGCAACTATTCCTATCGCACAGTGCCGCAACCGGGGCTTGGCGG
>Ga0302314_10004430_pt1 | contig 25855 bp, 24 predicted proteins | sample III_Palsa_N2_3_FD_200533 | JGI IMG/M metagenome (GOLD analysis project Ga0302314, IMG submission 200533) | Peat permafrost microbial communities from Stordalen Mire near Abisko, Sweden - III_Palsa_N2_3 | ecosystem: Environmental > Terrestrial > Soil > Palsa > Peat permafrost | place: Sweden...
ATTTCCAGCAATGTACCAGGTGCCACCAACTCCGCAGCGTCTGGTTTGGCGGTCGGCTCTGCGCTGATGCGCGACCGGTTCGTCGGGTTTGCCTTCGCCGCGGCCGAATTGCTGGTGGAAACCGACGAGGCCGGAACGATCCATTTTGCCACCGGCGCCTTCAAACGCTGGTTCGCCGTATCGGCGAACGAATTGATCGGCCGTTCGCTGGAGAGCTTGCTCAGCCCCGCGGATCGGGCGACTGTGGGCTTGTGCTTGTCCCTGGCCGCGACCAAGGGGCGAGTTGCGCCGGCGAGCGTGCATCTGGCGAACGCCGAAGCGACGCCGATGGCGTTGGCAGGCCTGTGCCGGCCCGACGCATCCCACGCAATCTGCTTTACGTTGGGTCGTCTACCGGCGAGCAATGATCCGGAAAACGAGTTACTGTCGTCGGAGTGGCTGGCGGAAGCAACGCAGCGCCAGATCACCGAGGGTACCACCGGCGCGGTCGGCCTGATCGAAGTTGCCGGGCTCGCACCGGTCGCCGCGGGCGCTGCGGGTGAGCGCCAACGGCAAGTGCGGGTTCAAATTTCTTCCACGCTGGTCCGAGTCGCCGGTCCTGACGCGCAGGCGCAGCAGCTTGCGGACGGGCGCTATGGGTTACTCTCGAAGGGCGCGCTCGACGTGAATGGCGTGGTCGGACGCCTGCAGGAGTATTTAAACGCCATCCCGGAGGCGGCGCGGGCGCGTGTCCGCGGCTCGGGCATCAGCCTTGCGTCGAACGGCGGGCTGACCAAGCAGCAGGCATCGGCGGCGATGCGATACGCACTGGGCCGCTTCGCCGCCGGCGGCGTTGATGAAGTGCAGCGTGCCGGTTTCGCCGCGGGGCTGATCGGCTTCATGAATCACGCCAACGCGCGGACCAGCAGCGCCCGGGCGGCAATCGCCAAGCGCCGCTTCAAGATTAGGTTCCAACCGATCGTGAGCTTCGCCACCGGAGAGGTGCATCACTACGAAGCATTGTTGCGCCCAATTCCGACCGATCACAATCCAAGCGAGGACACCCAAGAATTCGTGAGCTTCGTCGAAGCGGTGGGATTGGCGGAAGAACTCGACCTGGCGGTGATGAGCCAGGTGCTCGAAATCATGCGCGCGGCGCCCTGGGCATCGGTCGCAATCAATATTTCGGGCGTATCGGCGCAAAGCCCGGGGTTCCGCGAAAAATCCGTGCCGATGATCCGCGAGGCGGTTGATAAGTACCATCTGCAGGTGCTGATCGAACTGACCGAGACCGCCGAAATCTGCAGCGTGAAGGAGGCCGCGACTACGGTGTCCGAGCTGCGCGCGGCAGGGGCGGCGATGTGCCTGGATGATTTCGGGTCGGGTGCGGCGTCGTATCGATATCTGCGTGATTTTCGAGTCGATTTCGTGAAGATCGACGGCAGCTTTATCCGCCGCGCCGAAACTGACGCAAAGACCCACGGCATGATCATCTCGATCGTCGAATTGGCCAATTTCGTCGGCGCCAAGGTGATCGCCGAGATGGTCGAAACCGTGGAGCAGGCGAAGCTGATGCGCGAGGCAGGCATCGAATTCGGCCAGGGGTGGCTGTTCGGAAAGCCGGGATACCTGCCCGGTACTGCGGAGTAGCGCCACGAAGAAGTTCGAGCCTCCGAATCCGATTGACTTTCCCGCCGCGTTTTGTTAGTTATCATAACTCAAGTTAGTTGAACGCGGGAATGCTGGCGTACGACGGTTTTGGCGCCCAGCACGAGCTGCCGCCCAGGCTTCGGCGCGGACCCGGCTGCCTGGTATTTTTGACGGCTGATTTTAGTGCGATTCGTATTTCGCTTTCCAAAGCGGGCTATTTCGACGAAAGGCCTTTTAATGCTGAGACTTTTGCTGGTGCCGCTGGCGCTGGTCTGCGTTTTGCAGCAAGCCCTCGCGGGGCAGTTCACCCCGCCGACCAATCTGGCCAACGTGATCATCACCGGCGGAACGATCGCCGGCGCCAACGCCTCGAACGCCTTGATCAGCACGCGGGCGGGCGGTGACAGCTCGACCTTGGCGAACCGGATTGGCGCGTGGTGCGACCCGGTCGAGGATTACGGCGCCGATCCCACCGGTACCACCGATAGCTCTGCTGCGATCAATTCATGTCTCGCCGCCGGCCTCCAGACCAAGCTACCGGCCGGCACTTTCCTGGTTTCTTCAGAGAGTTTGGCGTTCGGCGCGGGCAGCAGCATGGACTGCGATCCTGCCGCCGAGATCGAATCGGCGGGTAGCCTTGCGCTTCTCGACGTAACCGGCAGCGACGCCAGCATCGTTGGCTGCAATTTCCTCAAAACTTCCGGTTCTGCTATTTTGGGTGCGGTCTCGTCGGATCATTTCAGCTGGAACGGCGGTAGCTCCAACGGCTTCGCCGGATTGTTCTTTACCACCACTGGCGCCTACGCGGGCGTGGTGCAAAACACCCGTCAGATCAACTCGACCGGGACCGCAATCACGGAGCAGAATGGCGCTTACGACATTCAGACCCTGAACAACGAGTTCGAGAACAATACCGGCTTCGGCGTTTTGATGACGGCGGGAGCGCACGATAACCTGTCGCAAGGGGATTGGACGCTCGGGAACCGCATCGAGCTGGTCGGAATTTCCTATACCGGTTTCAACAACAAGATCATCGGCGATTCTGCGGCCTATACCGGCGACAACTGCTTTTCGCTGAGCGGATCGAACAACACCATCACCGGCAGCCACGCGGTCGATTGCGCCTTCACCGGCATCTCGATCGCGGGCGATCTGGATACGGCGTCCGGCAATTTCGCGCTTGATAATGGCCAGGCGCACAATCCCGCGTCGAGCTTTTACAACGCTGCGAATACCAACAATTACTCCGGCATCGAGATCAACGCCGGAGTGGGCGGGACCGGCGACAATAATACGGTGGTGGGAAATACCGTCGATGACGATCAAGCCACACCGACGCAGTCCTATGCCGGCAATATCGCGGCGGGCTACGCGAATTGGGCGGCCGCTACGGTTTATGCCGCGGGCGCCTACGTCAGCAGCGGCGGCTACATCTATATGACCACCGCCGGCGGGACCAGCGGTGCGGCGCCGGGCCCAACTGGAACCGCGACCCCGCAGACCGACGGCACAGTGTCGTGGACCTACATTAATACCTCGCCCTGGCTTTCCGCCGAGCCGGCCGGAAATACCTTCGGGCCCAACACGCTCTATCGCTACAAGGTGCAGCAATTCATCGACCAGACCACCAATCATGCCAATCTGAAGATCCTGGGATCATCTTTTGGTGAATTCGTGTCGCCCGGCACGACACCTGCGGCGAGCACGGTGGACGCGGGCTTTCAGCAAAAGGCACCGAGCTGGAGTTCGGGGATTTCAGTCGTGTTCGGGAATATCTATTACAATCCAGCCGGCGAGAATCGCTATGAGGTGATCAACGCCGGCGGAAGCTCGACGGTGAGTCCGACCTTCACCACCGGCGAGCAGACGCTCACGGACGGCGTGGAGTGGCTGTGGATCGGCAGCGGCAATCTGCAGCCGGTGGAAAATATCACCGGCGCCGCGGTATCGCTGCAAGGACCGCTCGGCCTTGTGTCGTCCAACCAGCCGGGGCAGACGCCGGAAGTATTCTCGAGCGCCAACTCCCCCGCCGGCATCGTAACCGCGTCGCCCGGCAGTTTGTATCTGCAGACCAATGGCGGCGAGGGGACGACGCTCTACCTCAAGGATAGCGGCACCGGCACGAGCGGGTGGGATGCGATTCCCCCGCCCTATCTAATCGGCACGACCGGCGGCATCGGCGGCTCGGCGCTCGCGGCAGGGGCTTGCACCTCCGGCACGGTCGCGATCAGCGGCGCCACCACCGGCATGAGCGTAATCGCGACGCCGATCACCTATCCCGGCGACGGGATTTGGTGGGAAGGCTACATATCCGCCGCGGGGACGGCAACGGTGAAGGTGTGCGCTTCGGTATCGGCCACGCCGATCGCCTCCGCCTACAACGCGCGGGTGATCCAGTGACCCGTGCAATTGAGGTTTTCCTGGTCCTCCTGCTGGTGGGCGCGCCTAGCGGTGTTGCATTCGCGGGTGCGATCGTACCTCCGGGGACGGGGAGCACGACCGGAGGCATCGCCGCTACCAACGGGGCTGGAACCAACACGGCGCTGACCACGCCGATCATCAACGGGGCCGTGATCAACTCGGCGTTGCTGCAATCCGGCAGCAACCTGTCCGATGTCACCAGCGCAGCTTCGGCACGAAGCAATCTTGGCCTGGGCAATATGGCGACCCAGGCGGCGGGCGCCGTGGCGATCACGGGGGGCACCGGTGCTCTCGCTTCGCTTACGGTGGCGGGAGCCAACGTTACGACCCAATCCACGACGACGGACTCGATCACCGGCGGCAGCGTTACCTTGACGTCGGCGCAATTGGGCGACGCGTTCATCAGGCTGAGCGGCACGCTTAGCAGCGCAGCCGCAGTCGTTTTCCCGGCGGCGACCCCGGGGTCGTGGACGATCGCCAACAATACCAGCGGCGCTTACGCGGTGACACTTGCGGTTTCGGGACAGGCCATACCGCTCACGCTCACCCAAGGTACCACGCGCACGGTGTCTTCGGACGGAACCACGCTCTACAGTCCGATCTCGCAGGCGGTGGGTCTATCCACGCCAACCGCGACCGCGACCGGGGACGTGCCAGCGTTCGGCGGCATCACCGGCCAGTCGCTCACCGATAGCGGCTATCCGGTCGGCAATGCCGGGCACGCGCTGGCGGCACTCGATGGCGCCAACACCTGGACCAATTACCAGACCTTCTCGGGGGGATCGAACATCGCCGGCAGCACCACCGGATCGATGCTGATCAACGGCGACATGGACATCGACCAGCAATTCGAGGGCGTATCGAACGGCACCGGAATCGATCGATGGTATTATTCTTATACTTCCGGCAGCGGCTTGGCGATGCAACGCATTACTGGAAATAGCGTCGCGGGCTATGGCCATTATCTGCGGATCACCGCGCCATCCACCGCCGTGGTGGTGAGCGCCGCGGATCAGCGCAACATTCGCCAGGCGGTCGAGGGCTCGATGGTTGGGCCATTGCAATGGGGGACTTCCAGTCCCCAGGCCGCCACGCTGCAATTCTGGGCCTACGCGACGGTGGCAGGGAGCTATGCGTTCTCGATCGCCAACTCGACCCCGAACTACAGCTACGTGGGGACCTACACGATCACCAGCCCGTCCACATGGCAGGAATTCACTGAAACCATTCCGACGCCGGGCACAGGATCCTCCTGGTCGCCGTTCGTCGCCGGGCAATATGGCTTGATGGTGCGCTTTGATGCGGGGTCGGGGTCGAATTACGCGACGTCAAATACCACCGTGTGGCAAGCGGGAAACTACGAGACTACGTCGGGTGTTGTGCAGCTGATCGACAATGCGTCGGCGCAGCTTAGTTTGACCGGCGTGCATCTGTTTATCGGGACCAACATCGGGCCGTATATTCCACGGCCATACGCCGCGGAACTCGGGCTTGCCAAGCGATATTATTCGAAGACCTTCAATGAAGGCGTGCAGCCGGCGCAGAACGCTGGGCTTGGCGGGGCGCTGTGCACCCGTGTTCCGGTTGCCTCGAGCTACTCGAGTGCTTATTTTCAAGTTCCGAGCGGGATCTATTCCGGAATAGGCAGTTCGGTCGCGGTCACGACTTTCAACCCCAGCAATAGCAACGCGAATTGGCGGGACGTGACCGCGGGCGCGGATGTTACGGTTGCGGTCGATCCATCCAGCGCCAAAGGCGGCACCGGCGTGCAACTCGCGACTTCCGCGACGGTAGCGACGGCGGGGGACAATCTATGCATCCAGGTAACCTACGACGCGGGATTTCGTTGATGAGCCGATTCGTGACGCTGCTGGCGGCGATCTTTCTCGCGCTGTGGGATCAATCCGCGAGCGCCACCGGTTTCAACGGGGTGTACGTCTGGGGCGGATATCTCTCGGGCTACAGCGGTGCGGCGGCGGTGCAGCAAAGCGTCGGTTACGCGCTGGCGCGGGGCTGGAACACGGTGCGGATCGCGATTACGCCGAGCGAGATGAGCACGGAGGGCATCACTTCACAGTGCGCCACGCCCTCGCTCGCCTGCTACGCACAGATCGAGTTCGCGTCGGGAGTTTGGGATAATCAGAATCTGCAGCGGGTGATTCTGACGCTGCAGGATTTCACCTGCTATCAGGATGGCTACGTGACGGGAGACGCGAATCGCGGCTGCCTGTATGCGCCCGACCTCGCGTCGGAGCAGACCGCGATCGAGGCCGAATATACCAACTTGCTTAATGAATTGCAGACCCGTTTCGGTAGTAGAAATATCCAGTTCGTGCTCGACAACTGGGAGGGCGATAATTTCGCTTATTGCGGCGGGGCTTTCGCGTTTGGCCAGACTGCGTCGGTGGCGGCGAGCTGCCAGGCCAACTTTCCGAGCGGCCAGACCAATGCACAGCGCGCGGCGGCCCTGGTGCAGTGGGTTGGCTACCGGGATGCGGCGGTCGCTTCGTTCGTCGCCGCAAATCCGAGCTTCAACGTGATATCTGCGTTGCAGTTCAACAGCATGACGCTGTTTTGTCAGCAGAGCACACACGTCGCGGCGACCTGCCAGACCACGACCTCCGGCTGCAACGGATATTGCAATCCGTCGACCGACACGGTGCTCGATCAGATTGCCGCCGCGGGCGGCCGGACTTATTGTGACTATTCGTCTTACGACAGTTTGAATAACGACGCGCTGCCGACCGATGTGGTGAATATCCTGTCGCGCGGTTGCAGCAAATTGATTCTGGGCGAAGTGGGCGCGCTGGGTCAGGCGGCGGATGGTTCGACGCCGGCGGTGGCGCAGGCGACCATCAACCAGCAGATCTGTACCGCGGATAGCGAAACCAACGTGCTAGGCTCGGTGATATGGAATCTGATCAATCCGGGATCAGGCCCTTATTGGGGACTTTATACCACCTCCGGCGCGCCGATGAATATCGGCGCTTACGGGGGGACGTGCCTGTTCCCCGCCGCGCCCGCCGCAGCGCTTTGGAAATAAGCTCGGTTTTACGCGAGAAGTATTTATTTAAGGAACCCATCAATGGGGATTATCAGCGTTTTGGTCGGCTGGTTTACCGGCGGCGCCGCGGGCCTCGGTGGCAAGATCGCGTCGATCGCGATCGGTGCCGGGATTTTGATCGCGTTGGCGTCAGGTGGGTATCTTTACCTGCACGAGAAGAACGAGGCGATCGCCCAGGCACGAGCGTCTTTGGCGCTGGCGCAAAGCGAGTTGAGTGCAGTGGTCGCGGCCAACGGCGCCGACGTGCAGACCATCGACGCGTTGCGGGCGCAACAGGCGCAGGCCGCAGCCGCCGAGGCGGCGATGAGCGCGCGCGATCAGAACAATCAGAGCAGTGCTGCCACGATCCAAGCTGCGATCGATCAGGAAGCCAGCGTTTGCCCTACCGCGCCCGGGCCCCCGAACGCCGGCGGTAGCGCGACCGACAAGGACGCCGCTGTCGCGCCGGTGTTGCGCGACGCGTTGGCGGCGTTAGCCAAGGTTCAAGCCAACCAAGGAGCGGTGCCGTGAGAGCATTATTCGGGATCGTGCCGCTCGCGTTGCTCGCTGCCTGCGCTTCGCCTGTTCTGCCGCCCCAAGTTGTGATCCAAACCAAGCTGATCGCGCCCAGCATCGCGCCGGATTTGTTCGAATGCGGCAACGCTCCGCGGGCACCGGGTCAGGCGATCATGCAATCGGAAGTGGCTCGCTACATCGTGGTGCTGTGGGCGTGGGGAAGCGAGTGCCAATCGCATTTGCTCGCCGTGCAGCAGAGCCTGGCGGTAGCGGCCGCTTCGCCCACCTTAATCCCAAGCAAGGACCGGTAAATGGAAGTATTATCCCCGAGCGAGCACAAGAGCCGCCTGACCAATCTTGCCGCGCTGTGGCGCGAGGCCGCGGCGAAAGCGCGCAGCTTGGAGCAAGAAGCGGCAATCGCATTCGCCGTAGCCAAGCAGGAAGCCGAACGCGCGCTATTGCTGGTGAGCCACGACGCCACCACCGGTTTGGTTCAGGTGTTTCACCTGGTCGAGGCCGAGCCCAAGGAAGCGCCCAAGCCCAATTGACAAAAGTTTTTTGCTTCTTTTTTTCAAAAAAGAAGACTCTTGCTTCTTTATTCTATTTGATACTTTAAGAAGCCAAGACTCTTCTTTTTGTGAACAAAAAGAAGCAAAAAAACTTGGTCAATTAGATTTTCTCAATCTTCTTAGCGGTTTCGTCGAGCACACCGACCAGGGACTCGATCTGGGCGGCATCGAGCGAGCCGGTGCGCAAACGCAGATGCAAGGCGTAGCGGAAATTTTCGATCGCCCGCTGCAGACCGGGATTGGTGTCACCGCGCGGACGCACCTGCGCGGTGCGCGCCAGAATGCCATCCAAAACGGCGCGGCTGGCCTCGAGCGACGCCTTGCCTTCGTCGGTGATGCTGTAGAGCTTGCGGCCGCCGGGCTCTTCGACCAGCTGCGCGTGACCCATCTCTTCCAGCATCGTGAGCGTCGGATATATCACTCCAGGGCTCGGGCTGTAAGCGCCGCCGGTCAGCTCCTCAATGTCACGGATCAGCTCGTAGCCGTAGCGCGGCTTCTCCCCGATCAAATGCAGCACCAAGATCCGCAAATTGCCCTGGTCGAACAAACGCTCGCCGCGCCGGCCCCTGCCTTCAGGGCCGCCAAACCCCCGACCGCCGGGTAGTCCATGCCGCGATCCGCGCGGCTCGTGTCTTCCATGTCCAAACATATTTTTCTCCGTTCAGGTTTCGATAGGGATTAGATATATCGAAACTCTATCTAATGCAAGCTAAAAAATCACTGCGGCGACCTGATGCGTGCCCTCCCAGATCAATTTCAGCGCTACGAACGTGATCAGCGCGAGCCCGGCCCAGCCTAAGAACTTGAATCGCGCCAATAATTTCGCGATCACCGCCGCGGCGGCGCCCATCAGCAAGACAGATATGACGAGCCCGAGTGCCATCACCCACGGCCGGCCGAGCGACGCGCCGGCAACCGCGAGCACGTTGTCGAGACTCATCGACAGGTCGGCGAGCACGATCCGCAGCATCGCCTGGAACAGGCTCGGCGCCGGCTCGCCGCCGGTGTGGCCGCCCTCGCCGCGCATTTCGCGGTAGCTCTTCCAGCAAACCCACAGCAGCAGCACCCCGCCAGCCAAGGTCAGCCCCAAGATCTTGAGCAGTTGCAGGGTGATGACGGCAAGCAGCAGCCGGATCACGGTGGCCCCGCCGATGCCCATCAGCAACGCCTTATGCCGGTCGGCTTCCGGCAGCCGCGCCACCACGATCCCCACTACCAGTGCGTTGTCGCCCGCCAGCACCAGATCGATCAGCAGCACCTGGAGCAACGCCAGCAGGTCCTGCACCCAACTATGCATAACATCCTCTTGCCATTTGGCTCAGGCTTGCATAGGCCCCGATATTCCAGGGCGCGCAACCGGCGCCGCGAAATTTAGGGGTCTTTATGGTTCCGCGTTATTCACGGCCCGAAATGGTCGCCATTTGGGCCCCGGAAAACCGCTATCGGATCTGGTTCGAGATCGAGGCGCTGGCGGCCGAGGCGATGGCCGAGTTGGGCGCGATTCCGCCCGAGGCCGCCCGTACCATCCGCGAAAAGGGCGGCGCCAAGATCGCCGCGATCAACGCTGCCGACGTCGCCCGGATCGATGAAATCGAGCGCGAAACCCGCCACGACGTGATCGCGTTTCTCACTTGGCTCGCGGAAAGCGTCGGCCCGGAGAGCCGATTCGTGCATCTCGGCATGACCAGCAGCGACGTGCTCGATACCACGCTGTCGGTGCAGTTGAGCGAGGCCGCCGACCTGCTGCTGGCCGACCTCGACCAGGTGCTCGCCGCGCTGAAACGCCGCGCCTACGAGCATAAACACACGCTCACGATTGGCCGCAGCCACGGCATCCACGCGGAGCCCACCACCTTTGGACTGAAACTCGCCGGCCACTATGCCGAATTCGCCCGCTGCCGCGTCCGGCTGATCGCCGCCCGGGCCGAAATCGCGGTGTGCGCGATCTCGGGCGCGGTCGGCACCTTCGCCCACGTCGATCCGCGAGTGGAAGAGTTCGTCGCCGCCCGCCTTGGCCTTACCCCCGAGCCGGCCTCGACCCAGATCATCCCGCGCGACCGCCACGCGGCGTTTTTCTGTACGCTCGCGGTGATCGCTTCGGCGGTGGAACGGATCGCGGTCGAGGTCCGCCACTTGCAGCGCAGCGAAGTGCGAGAAGCCGAGGAATTCTTCCATCCGGGGCAAAAAGGCAGTTCGGCAATGCCGCACAAGCGCAATCCGGTGCTGTCGGAAAATCTCTCCGGCCTGGCGCGGATCGTGCGCGCCGCCGCTATCCCCGCGCTGGAAAACGTCGCGCTTTGGCACGAACGCGACATTTCGCACTCCTCGGTCGAACGCGCGATCGGCCCCGATGCCACGGTGACGCTCGACTTCGCCCTAATCCGCCTCGCCGGCATGATCGACAAGCTGGTGGTGTATCCGGAGCGAATGCTGACCAACCTCGAATCGCTCGGCGGCGTGGTGCACAGCGGCGAGGTTCTGCTCGCGCTCACCCGCGCCGGCATCTTGCGCGAGGACGCCTATCGCATCGTGCAACGCAACGCGATGGCGACCTGGACCAAACTCGGCACGCCGGAAGGCCAAAGCTTCCGCGCCAACCTAGAGGCCGACCCCGAAGTCGCCGGCCGCGTGCCGGCAAGCGTGCTCGACCACGCCATGGACTCCAACCTGCACACCAGACACGTCGACCACGTCTTCCATCGCGTCTTCGGGGAGTAGTCGGACGGGGCGGGAGTGTCATACCAGCCGCCCAAAATTTTGACTCGTGACCAGCGATTTGGGCGGCTGGTATGAGTCTTTGTTTTGCGCGCGCCGCCCGCCAACCCGCGCGCGATACCAGCGGTCAAGAGATAGGGCCGCTGGTGTCACACCGCATATTTCAGCGCGATCCGTAGTTTCTGCCATTTCGACAGCGAAATCCGTCGGCTCGGATCGGTGAATCCCGACGCGATCAGCCGGTCGAGCAGCGCGCCGTAGGTCTCGCCCATCAACCGCGCCGGCCGCATCGCCTTGCGATCACACGCTTGCATCGCGATCTGGGCGCCGCGGAAGTGGGCCTTCGCTTCGTCGGCAAGGTCGAGGCAGGCCTTGGGCAGATCGGGCGAGGCCAGGGCCGCGGCCGGATCGCGGCGGATGTTATGGCGGTTGAGCAGTTCCGCGGGCAAATACAACCGCCCACGCTCCGCGTCTTCGGCCAGATCGCGCAGGATATTGGTGAATTGCAGCGCACGGCCGAGGTGATACGCAACCTCGTCGGCGCGCGCCGACGCGTCGCCGAAGGCGCGTACCGACAGGCGGCCCACCGCGGAAGCGACCTGGTCGCAATAAAGATCGAGCTCGGCCATGCTGGGGGCGACCACTACCGTGTCGGCGTCGGTCTCCATGCCGTCGATCACCGCCATGAAATCGTCCTGGCGCAGATCGAACCGGCGGGTGGCGGCGAGCAGCACGCGAGTGACGGCATCGTCGCTGCCGCCGCCGTAGAGCGCGCGCACGCGGTCGCGCCAGGATTCGAGCTGGGCGTGCTTTTGTTCGATCGGCGCGGGTTCGTCGGCGACGTCGTCGACCAGGCGGCAGAAGGCGTAGATCGCATACATCGCGGCGCGGCGGTCGGCGGGCAGGATCTTCATGCCGCGATAGAACGACGTGCCGGCGTGGCGGACGATCGCCTCCACCGCCGCGAGATCGGCGGGCGCCGCGTCGAGTGCAGTCATGGCAAGTATCTCAAGGCGGCGACGGTGGCGAGGACGAAGTCGGCCTTGGTGAGCTTGACACGGTAAGCGAGCGGATCGCCGCGGCGCAGACGGCGGGTCAACCGATGGGCGAGCCCGACGATTACCGCGGATTCCAGCCGCATCCGCCGGTCGCGCACCAGGCCGGGGAGCCTGGTCGCCTCGGCGTTAAGCTTATCGACGTGATCAAGCAGCCTATCGAACACGTCGCGCAGCGCCGGCGTGCTGTGGTGCAGACGGAGATCCTCGATCCGTGCGCCAGCGAGCTTCATCAGATCGAGCGGCAGGTAGCAACGATCGAGCGTGGCGAGGTCCTGGGCGCAATCCTGCAGATGGTTCAATACCTGTAGCGAGGCGCAAAGCGCGTCGGACGGCGGCAAAGTGGCGGCGCTCTCGCCGTGCAGGGTGAGCAGCAGACGGCCGACCGGCATCGCCGAATAGCGGCAGTAATCCAGCAGCTCAGCCCAATTGGCGTAGCGATGTTTTAGCGCGTCCTGCCGGAAGGCGCGCAGCAGGTCGGTCGCAACTGAAGGATCGAGACCGGTAGCCGCAAGCGTCGTGCGCAATCCGAGCGCACTCGGCGAGCTGTTCTCGCGCCGGCCCAGCAGCACATCTTCCATCACATCGAGGCGGGCGATCTTGTCCTCCGCCGCCAGCGTCTCGCTGTCGCCGATGTCGTCGGCATTGCGGGCGAAGCGGTAATAGGCGTGGACATGAACCCGCAGATCGGGACGGATCAACGCGCTGCCGACCGGGAAGTTCTCGTCGGCGCGGTCCTTGCCGGACCAGACCTCGACATCGGCGAGCGCGGTCATGGGGAGGGTCCTGAGCAGGGAAGGAAGGAAGTAAAGCAAGACGAGGGGCTTTGCCCCCTCGACCCCCATTGGGGCCGGGAGGCCCCAAACCCCGGTAGTTTTTGGTGCGGGGTGGGGGAGAGGTTGCTGCGCCGGTATCCCACGGTCCGTGCGCGCACGGACCGTGGGATCACAGCTGCAACCTCTCCCCCACCCCGCACCAAAAACTGATGGGGGTCTGGGGCCTCCAGGCCCCAGCGGGGTCCAGGGGCAGAGCCCATGGCCTTGCCTTCCTTCTTCCCTTCCCTACTTACGACCATCCTCATCACTGCGCCTCGCGGTAGGCGCGGTCTTTCCAGGCGACCCCCTGGCCGGAGTGGTGGCGTTCGGCCGAAGAGATCGTAGCCGCGAGATAGAAACCGGCGATGCCGGGCAGCGCCAACGCGTACCACCACGGCAGGTGAAAGCGGCGGAGCGTAGGCTGGTAGGAAACGCAGAACGCGGCGTAGGCCAGCGCGCCGATCAGCCGGGTTTTGTCGTCGCCGAACAAGATCGCGAGCGGCGGCACGAACCAGACCAGCGCGAGGCCCAGCACGCAACCAACCAGCATCATCGGCGAGTAGCGCAGTTGGACATACGCGGTGCGCTCGATCATGCGCCAGATGTCGCGAGGTTCGGGGTAGGGCCGGATCGAGGCGGCGAATTTGCTGTGACCGAGCCAGATCCGGCCGCCACGCTTGATCTTGCGAGCGAGTGCCACGTCGTCGATCAATGCGCCGCGCACCGAGGCGATGCCGCCGATGCGCTCTAACGCGGCGCGCCGCAGCAGGATCGTGCCGCCGGCGGCGGCGGCGGTGCGCATGCCGGGATCGTTGACCCAAGCGAACGGGTAGAGCAGCTGGAAGAAATAGACGAACGCCGGCACCAGCAATTTTTCGGCCTCGGACTCGCAGTTGAGTGCGACCATTTCGGAGACCAGATCGCGGCGGTCGCGCTCGAGCCCGGCGACCAGGGCGGAGAGATGGCCAGGGTCGTGGACGATGTCGGCGTCGGTGAGCAGGACCAGCGGATCGCTCGATTGCGCGACCCCCTGCGAAACCGCCCACAGCTTGCCGCTCCACCCCTCCGGGCGCTCGGCGCCGGTGACGATGGCGAGCCGAGGGTCGAGGATCGCGCGGGCGATCTCGCCGGTGCCGTCGCTGCTGTTGTCGTCGACCAGGACGACCCGGAACGGGCCGGCATAATCCTGGGCGAGCAGGGAACGCAGCACGGCGGCGACGGTGGCGGCTTCATTGCGCGCCGGCACCACAACTGTAACCGGCAGCGGATTCTGCGGCGCCGCTTTCGGCAAGAACGGCCCCGCCTGCCAGAAATAGCCGTGGCCGAACAGCAGGTAGAGCCAGATTACCAGGGCCAGTGTCGCGAGGATCATGCGGCAAGCTTTCGATGCGCGCGGAACCAGGCCACCGCGTCGACGATCGCCTCACGCGCGGGCCGGGGCGCGTAGCCGAGTTCCCGACGGGCTTTGGCCGACGAGAAGAACATTTTTTTGCGTGCCATCACCAGCATTTCGCGGGTGACCAGGGGATCGATGTGGAATAGGCGCGCGGCCAATTCGCAGCCGAGTGCGACCGGGTAGAGCGCGGCACTGGGCAGCGCGATCGTCGGCGGCTTCTGGCCGGCGACTTCGGCGATCAGGCGCAGCAGGTCGCGCAGCAGGAAATCCTCGCCGCCGAGGATGTAGGATTCGCCGATCCGGCCGCGCTCGTAGGCCAGCACGTGACCTTCCGCCACGTCGTCGACGTGGACGATGTTGAGCCCGGTGTCGATGTAAGCGGGTATCTTGCCGGCGGCAGCGTCGCGGATGGTCTTGCCGGTCGGCGTGGGCTTGATGTCGCGCGGACCGACCGGGGTGGAGGGGTTCACGATCACCGCAGGCAGCGACTCGTCACGAACCAGGTCGCGCACCGCCTGCTCGGCAAGATACTTGGATTTCTTGTAGGCGCCGACGATCTTGGCGGGATCGTTGGGGGTGTTTTCATCCGCGGGCGTGCCATCGCCGATCTGGCCCAGGGCGGCAACCGAGCTGCAATAGACCACGCGCGCGACGCCCGCCTCGCAGGCCGCGCGCATCAGCGCCACCGTGCCGGCGACGTTGGCTTTCATCATCGCCTCCGGATCCGGCACCCAGAGCCGGTAATCGGCGGCGACGTGGAACAGCGCGGCGCAGCCCTGCACCGCGCGGGCGAGCGATGCGGGATCGAGCAGATCGCCCACCGCGAGTTCGGCGTCGAGACCTTGCAGATTGGCACGGTCCGAGCTTGGGCGCACCAGCAGCCGGAGCGGGTGGCCGCGGGACGCGAGCGCGCGCGCCACCGCCGAGCCCACGAAGCCGGAAGCGCCGGTAACCAGGAACGGGGCGGGAGACGGCAAGGGATCGGCATCCATCGTGGTGGGAAGATTCTTCTATATCAGGCAACTCGCGCCGGGCAAAATCTGCCGAGGACTAGGCAACGCGAAGAAATTTTCGCTGATTCGCAAGGACCGCGCGATGGCACGACGCTTGCGGCTGCTACGGCAGAGCTGCTTCGGCAGAGTTGCTACGGCAGAGGAGAAGCATCATGCAAACCGAGGGTATTCATTCAGCGTGGGGCCAGCAGCAGGCCCAGGCACGCCAGGGCAGCGGCGGCCAGGACTTCGCGTCGAAGCTGGCCGCGAATGGGCTGACCGCCAGCCGCAGCGGCGAGGCGAGATCGGGCGGACAGCTGCTGTCGGACGATCTGTCGCGAGCGATGGCGGCCTACACGTCGGTCGGCGGGGACGCGGTTGGTACCAAATAGCGAAACTCCGCTCAAAATAGTTAATTCTGTTTGACTTAATCTCATAATTTAGTCATTTCTTACCAATTCCGTTAACGGGTTGGTAAGAAATGCGTCGTAGGGTGCTTCGCATGCTCAGCACGGGTTCATTATCCGCCTTTTCCAGTGCCAACCTGGTCGGTACCGGCATCGGCGGGACCGGCGGCGTAGGGGTGACGCCGGTGCGCGACGTCCGGCTCGCGCCGCCTGGTCCAGCCGCCAATACGTCAGCGCCGATTCAAACCGCACCGCAGGCGACCGCTCCGGGACAAGTTCTGCCGCGCGGATCCTTGCTCAATCTTTCGGTTTGAAGCGTTTCGCCCGCCGGGTCTGAAACATTCGGTTAAAAACATCACATTTCGCGTCATAAAATCTCCATACGGTCGATTTCACTTGAATGACCCGGGCGTAATCTTCAGCGTGACCCGCCATGGGGAAACCAGTTCAAGCGATTGAACGACCGTGGATGGGCGAACTGCTTCGCCGGGCGCTTCTGCTGGCGCCGCTGCTCCTGCTGCCGCTCGCCGCGGCGGCGAAGGGGTCCGGATCGATGCAGCGCTATGTGCCCGCCCCGGTGCCGCGACTAGACATGGAGGGTCCGCCCGAGGATACCACTCCCCACACCAAAGTGCTGCCGCATCTGTTTTCGGCGCTGGACACCGGCAGTTTCTGGGGCAATGGCTACACGCCGGGCTCGACCATTGCGGAAACCGCGGAGACCCGCTGGTTCCATGCCACGCCGGGGATCGTGATTTCGGTACCGCTGCAATAGGCGCGGCGGTGCGCCCGGCAATAACCGGGCTTTCCTGCGCCGCGAATTCATCATATAGAGGCCGCGCCGGACCCGTAGCTCAGCTGGATAGAGCGTTGCCCTCCGAAGGCAAAGGCCACGCGTTCGAATCGCGTCGGGTCCGCCAATGCTCGGATTACCGAAGCCTGGCCGGCGATTTCAGGATGTTAGACGAAGAAAAGAATCTTCTTTTTGTGAACAAAAAGAAGCAAAAAAACTTTATTATTTTAATCAATTGCGAAACCTCCCAGGACAGGTGGGAACCAATCGAATAAAAGTTTTTTGCTGCTTTTTTCAAAAAAGGCAGACTCTTCCACTTAACTCAGCTAATGCATTGATATTATTAAATAAGCATTCGCATGAGCGGCCATGGTGATGCCGGCGATTAGCCACGGCCCCTGCCCGGTGTCGGACAAAAATTGTAACGAAATGCTGCTTCCAACCCGCTAGGCTGGTCGACCGGCTTTGCAGCGCGCCGGCCCGGTGGTATTGCCTGGTTCAGTAATAATCCTGAGCCCGCAAACAGGATCTGATGAGGGAGGCGGCATGTCGCAGACAAGCAGGAATTTTGTACTCTCCGGCTTGAAGAGTTGCGGAGTCTTGGCGCTGGCTCTCGCCGCTGCAAGTGCTGCGGCCCAATCCGGGCCACCCCCGGGCGGTCCTCCCGCGGGCGGCCCTGGTCCGGGCCTGCCGACGATCACGGATGCGGTGAACCCGAAGAACGACACCGCGCCCGACCGGGTGAACGCGATATTCTTTTACGGCAACACCAAAGTGCCCACCGCGACGCTGCTCGCCGGCATCGGTGTCGCGCCCGGCGACGTGATGGCGCCCGCCAAAATGGGCAAGGCGCTGGATTTCATCGTGGCACAGTATCGAGCGCAGGGCCTGGATGTGCAGGTGCGGCCGCGGGTGAGCCATCCCAAGCAGAATTTCGTCAATCTCAACTTCCTGATCAACGAGCAAGGAAAAGGCGGCCATGATTAAGCCGCGTCACCTGGCGCTGCTGGCCCAGGTAGGAGTTGCCGCCCTGCTGCCCGCGAGCGCCCATCATTCCGGCGCCGCCTTCGATCGTTCCAAATCCGAGCTGGTCACAGGGACCGTGTTCCGATTCATGTGGGCCAATCCGCACACTTGGGTCACGCTCGACGTGCCCAACGGCAAAGGCGGCGCTGATCGGTGGCTGATCGAAGGCCCGCCGCCGACGATGCTGATCCGCAAAGGCTGGAACGGCAAAACTTTGTATCCGGGCGAGAAAGTTTCGCTGGTGGTGGCCCCGTACCGCGACGGCAGCCACCGCGGCGAATTCATCGTCGCCTATGATGCCACGGGAAAGACGCTGTAGCATGAAGCGGCCTTATATTGCACTGGGAGCGCTTGGTCTGCTGGCGGGCGGCTTTGCTGCGGCGCAGGTCACCCCTCTCACGCCGGCGCAGCGCGCGGCGATCGGCGGCAATTTCGGCGCGATCGTGAACGGCAAGATCACCGAACGTCAAAGCCTGCTGAACTCCGAAGCGGGCAAAGGCACCATCGCCGGCACTGTCCCGCAGACGGGCGCCGCGCAACCGCCGCAGAATCCCGGCCCGCCGCGCGGCAGACCTCCTGGCGGCGGCGGTCCTCCTCCCGGTCCAAGCGGCGGCATCACCTATCACACCAGCAACGATCCGCGCGATCTTTCCGGCCCTTGGGACACCATGATGATCACCGGCACCGGCCAATTGCTCGACGGCGTCAAATCCCGGCCCGGTCCGCAGGTGGTCTCCCCGTACGAAGCCACGCGCTTGTGCGCCGGCGAATCGGCCTTGCTGGAAGACGGCTTCAATATCCTGCAGCGCCCCGAGCAAATCACCATACTGCTGGCGGCTAATTTCGCCCATGCGCGGCGCATCGAGATGAACGTGCCGCATCCCGCGAATGTCACCCCCAGCTTCGCCGGCAATTCGGTGGGCCACTGGGAAGGCAACACGCTGGTGATCGACACCATCGGGATCAAAGGCGCGCTCGCCCGCTGGCGTGATCCGGTATCGCTCGCCTTCACCCATTTGCTGATGGCGACACCCACCCTGCACGTGGTCGAACGCGTGCGCAAACTTGGTCCGAACCAACTCGAAATCATTTCCAGCTATGATGACGCCGCCACCGGCATGAAACCCTACCGAATGCGCGCGACCTATAATTTCGGCGCGATGGATCCCGAAATCGAAAATATCTGCGAAGCGGTGGGCGATTTGTTCGGGCCCGGCTATGTCCAAGGCGTGCTGCAATGAATACCAACCGGCTTAGCATCGCCTTGCTTACCGCCGGCGCGCTGACTGCGCCGCTGAGCGCCGCCGCCCGCGCCGCCGATCTTTCCGGCGTGTGGAAGATCACCACACCCATCACCGAATTGCGCACCGTGGATGGCACGGCCCCGCCTTTACAGCCGGCGGCACTGGCCAGCTACAATGCGCATAAAGCCGCGAAAGTGCGCGGCGATCTTTCCTGGGACACCGCCCAAATCTGCAAACCGCCCGGCGAGCCGCGCATTATGTTCGAGAGCGCGTGGCCGTTCGAAATCGTGCAGACCAGCAACCGGGTGGAATTTCTCTATCAGTGGAATCGCCTCACTCGTTTCGTGCCGATCCAGGATCACCAGGATACCTTCACCGGCCCCTGGTATTTCGGCCAGTCGGTTGGACATTGGGAAGGCCAGAGCTTCGTGATCGACGATGTCGGCGTCAGCGCGGACACTTTCCTCGATTCCGACGGCTTGCCGCACAGCGACGATATCCACCTGATCGAACGCTTCACGCTGCAGGACCGCGGCAACGTCCTGCAAGCCCGCATCCGGATCGAAGATCCGACCATTTTCACCAGGCCATGGACCACGATCCTGCGCTTCACCCGGCAACCGCTCGGATCGATTGTGGAGGACGTGTGCGAGACGCGCCTGCATCAGGAATCGCGCTATCCGGTGCTGCCGGAGAAATTGTACCCGCAATAATCGGGATCTTGGCGGCAGGAGCTCGATTGGATCCAGCGAGAGCCGGCGGGCCGGCGCTAGGACTTGCCAACGCCGCCCCACCCGCGCCATCCTACCGGCGATATCGCCGCGGGCTCGGGTTCCAATCCAATGCAGGTCCAGCAAGTGCCCTCGATCGCCAAAGACCCGAACCTCGACCGGCTGGCCACGGCACTGCTCGCCCACGGCGCGATCGAACCGCGCGATCTCGAGCGCGCCCGCGATCTTGCCCACGACCGCGAGGGCCGCTTCGATCACGTGCTGATCAGCCTGGGACTGCTGCACGAGCGCGAGCTGGCGGAAGCCTACGCCGCCCTGCTCGGCCTGGAGCTGGTCGGTCCCGATCGCTTCCCCGACGAACCGATCCTGCCCGGAACGCTGGCGGCGCGATTTCTGCACGATGCGCGCGCGGTGCCGATCGAACTCGCCGGCGACTCGCTGCTGCTCGCGGTGGCCGATCCGCTCGACGGCTTCGCCGCACCCGCGGTTGCCGCCGCCACCGGCGTCGGTGTGCGGCTGTGCGTGGCGCTGCCGATCGTGCTCGAGGCCGCGCTCAACCGGCTCTACCCGGATCAGCCCGGACCGGAAGCCACCGCCGCGGTCGCCTCGGAAGACGACGCCGAGCGGCTGAAGGACATGGCGTCGGAAGCGCCGGTGATCCGGCTGGTGAACCAGATCATCGCCCGCGCGGTGGAGAACAAGGCCTCGGACATCCACATCGAACCGTTCGAGGACCGGCTGCGCATCCGCACCCGGCACGACGGGGTGCTGCACGAGGCCGAGAGCCCGCCGCGCCACCTCACCGCCGCGATCACGTCCCGCATCAAGATCATGGCCAAACTCGACATCGCCGAGCGCCGCCTGCCCCAGGACGGCCGCATCCGCCAGGCGGTGCGCGGCCAGGACATCGATTTCCGGGTCTCTACCATCCCCTCGCTGTGGGGCGAGACCGTGGTGCTGCGCGTGCTCGACCGCTCGGCGGTGTCATTCGATTTCGAAAAACTCGGCCTTGGGCCTGCGATAATCAAACGTTTCACCCGCGCGCTCGACCTGCCCAACGGCATCGTCCTGGTGACCGGGCCCACCGGCAGCGGCAAGACCACCACGCTCTACACCGGTCTGCTTGGATTGAACGCAATCAGCCGCAAGATCGTCACCATCGAAGACCCGATCGAATACCAGCTCCGCGGCATCAACCAGGTCCAGGTCAAGACCCAGATCGGCCTCACCTTCGCCTCGCTGCTGCGCGCCATTCTGCGCCAGGACCCCGACGTCATCATGGTGGGCGAAATCCGCGACCTGGAGACCGCCGAAATTGCGATCCAGGCCGCGCTTACCGGCCACCTCGTGCTGTCGACCCTGCACACCAACTCCGCTGCCGCCACGATCTCGCGCCTGCGCGACATGGGCGTGGAAGACTACCTGCTCACCTCGGTGCTGCGCGGCATCCTCGCCCAACGCCTGGTTCGCCGGCTTTGCCCCCACTGCAAGACCGCGACCACCCCGTCGCCCGATCTCGCCCGCCGCTTCAACCTGACCCTCCACTGGCACGCCCACGGCTGCCAACACTGCCGCAACACCGGCTACCACGGGCGGCTAGCGGTCGCCGAGTTCCTCGAACCCTCCGAGCAACTGAACCATTTGATCTTCTCTCGCGCCGAACCCTCGGCCCTCGAACGCAGCGCCCGCGACAACGGCATGGTCCCGCTCTGGGACGCCGGGCTGGAAGCCGCCCGGAACGGGGAGACGACATTGGAAGAGGTGGATCGGGTGTTGAGGGGCGAGCAGTGAGAAGGAAGGCAAGGCGAGGGGTCTGGACCTCCTCACATAGAACACCTCTGACGCGCTCCGTCAGTACGGGATATAGGTTGCCCGTCCGCGGTCTGTCGCGCGGGAAGACGCATTCCGTGGCAGGGCTTGGACAGGAACCCGAAACGGCGTAACAAAGGAGCAAGGGCCTGTCGCGGACAAGATCGTCCGAAGCACGCAGTTGCGTGGCGGGTCTGAGCAGATTTTAGCTTAGGACGGCGACCGAGCGGGCAAGATCATGAGCAGTGTTGTCGAGCTACCGAGGCCGCTTCCGGCGTTCGACATCGTGCAGGTTGCAGGTCGAATTGGCGCGGAAGTGTCGGGCTTTCGCATGTCAGGCACGCTGGCTGCCGCGCCCATGCTGGAACTTCGCCAACAATTGCTGCGGCACAAAGTATTGTTCTTCCGCGAACAGCACGATCTCGATGGCGACGGGCTCGTAGCTTTTGCTCGTCAGCTGGGCGAACTGGTCCCGGCACCTTGGCCGCACGGCACCGATTTCCTGAGTGAAGTACGAGGACGTACCAACAACTGGCACACGGATATGACTTTTTCCGATGCATACCCGGCCTTTGGCATTTTGCGTGCGGTCGTGATCCCGGCGTTCGGCGGCGACACCGTTTGGGCTAACACCGCAGCTGCCTATAAAGATCTGCCGGCGGCGTTGCGTGCCCTGGCGGATCGTGTCTGGGCGCTCCACACGAACGATTACCGGCGCATTTTTCGAGGTAGCGCGCCATCACGCGAGCAGGAGAAGTTTTTCACCAAGCTATTCGATGGAACGATCTACGAGACCGAACACCCGCTGGTTCGGGTACATCCGGAAACCGGTGAACGTTCCCTGCTGCTGGGAAATTTTGTTTACGCACTGAAGGATTTTCCGCAACCGGCTGCCGCACAAACCATTGATTTGTTACAGTCCTACGTGACCAGGCTGGAAAACACCGTGCGCTGGCGCTGGCGGGTAGGGGACGTTGCCATCTGGGACAATCGTGCAACGCAACATTATGCCATCGATGATTATGGCAGTAGTCCGAGGATGCTGCAGCGCGTGACGGTAGCGGGCGAAGCGCCCGTTGACATCAACGGCCGCACCAGTTGTATGCGACACTGAAACGCGGCAGCAGCGCCGCAATGAGCGCTATTCTGAGCCATTCGCGCACGCCTCCGGCGTTTTGGACCGGAACGATCGCCGTGGCGCTAGCTGTGGCGCTGCACATCCGCAACGACGACACTACCTGATCGGGTGACGCGAGCTACTTCTTCAACAGTTGCTCGCGGAGCTTGACTGCGCCATGCTGGTGTGCACGTCTTATCGGTATCATAACAACAAAAATGCACAGGATTAACACTGACCGGTGCCTGGGAGCGGGCACCGAAACAGAAGGAGTCGGCCCAGAATGACCTACAGCGTGGGAACCAGCGGCGAGGAGTTGCCGGCGGAAGTTAGATCACCTCAATACTGGTCCCCGTGGTTATTATTGATCTTGGTCATCTGGTTCATCGGCCTCTTCACCATCGCAGAAGACCCGGTACATTTATTTGCTCGAAACTGGGTCTATATCCCGATAGGTTTTTTGGGGGCCTTCCTGGGAAACATCTCTGCGGTTGGTGGCGGCATCGTGTTCATTCCCGCCGTAATGTTTATCTTCCACCTGCCTCCGGTCACTGCTCTTAAAGTGTCAATTGCAACGCAATCTTGGGGAATGACCAGCGGTGCCATAGGGTGGCTACAAAATAGGGTCATCCCGATGACGGCCCTAAAGATCGCGGTGCCAGGCTTGCTCCTCGGCAGCATTTTCAGCTCCCTAATTGTTCATCCTAACGCGCTGCTGGTGAAGCTGCTGTTCGGCCCGGTTTCGATCACGCTGGGGGTTCTGAGCATTTTTCTTATTAACCATCCGTCCGTCGCGCAGCGGAAAACAATGATTCCGCCCGACGCGACATGGCCACTGTTCGTTGCTTCGGTAGTCGGCGGAGTGATCACCGGCTGGGTAGCCGTCGGTGAGGGAGAAATCGTGACCGCACTCCTTATGCTGGCGTACGGGGTCGAGGCGACCACCTGCATTGCTCTTGGTGTAGTGCTGCTCTCGATAAATTCGATATTTTTGACATTTATTCACACCTGCTTTCTGGGCGGCATTCCCTGGCAGATCGCGGGATTTACCGGGCTTGGCAGTATTTTTGGTGCACGATTGGCCCCGTGGGTCGGCAAAGCCGTCGACCCGCGAGTCTTGAAGGCGGTCTTCGGAGTGATAGCCATTAGCGATGGGACACTCTTTATCGTGCAATATTTTATTCTCCATAAGTGAAGCCTCCGGTTGCTGCTCTTGTCGCGAATCCCGATCCGAGCATAGTGCTCGCAACGCTCGTACCCGGTGGGACGCCCGGCTCGATCGCGGCAACTCTTGTTGAGGATCGGATGGATCTTTCCTGGTCTGCGGAACAGCTGCAGCTGAAGGAGCAGACGGCCGCTTTCGCGCGTGAGCAACTGGGTTCGGATCTCGCGGCGCGGGACCGGGATGAAGTTTTCGACCGGGCTGGATGGGACCGCTGTGCGTCGTTCGGCCTGTCCGGTCTGATCATTCCATCCCGCCTCGGTGGCCGTGGGCTCGATCCGGTGACGGCGGCGCTCGTGCTCGAGACATTGGGTTATGGCTGCCCCGACAACGGCCTGCTGTTCGCTCTCGGGGCGCATCTCTGGGGTTGCGCCCAAAGCATCCTATTGGCGGGGAGCGCGGAACAGCAGGAGCGCTATTTGCCCCTGCTCGCCTCAGGCGGCAAGATCGGCGCCTTGGCCGTGACCGAGGCTGGCGCCGGCTCCGACATCGCCGGCATTCAAACCACGGCGCGACGCGCCGGCGCGGATTACGTTCTCTCCGGGCGCAAGAGCCTGATAACCAACGGGCCACTCGCCGACCTGGTCGTTGTGCTGGCCGGTACCGGGCCGGAGCGCTCGAGCTTCGGGTTGTCCTGCTTCATTCTCGAGCGTGGGTTGGAGGGCCTCACGTTCGGGCCAAACCAGCCAAAGATGGGCATGCGGACCGCGGCACTGGGCGAGATTGTGCTGCAGAACTGCGTTGTTCCCGCCGCCCAACGGCTCGGGCGGGAAGGGGCGGGAATGGCGCTGGTGGAGCGCGCGATGGAATGGGAACGCGGCATGATCCTGGCGCCGGCGGTCGGCGGCATGCAGCGCTTGCTCGAAAGATGCTGCGATCGCGCGCGGACGCGTCGCCAATTCGGCGTCCCGATCGGCCAATTCCAGCACGTCTCGGCGATGCTCGTCGATATGAAGCTCAAAACCGAAACCTCACGCGCGCTCTTGTACCAGGCCGCGTGGCTCAAACAGCGCGGGCGGCCCAGTGCGCACCAGTCCGCGCTGGCCAAGCTCCACATCAGCGAGGCCTGGATCCTGTGTTGCCAGCATGCGCTCCAGATCCATGGCGGTTTCGGCTACCTGACGGAATCCGAAGTCGAGCGCGAGCTTCGAGATGCCTTGGCCAGCCGGCTATATTCCGGAACTTCGGAGTTGCTAAAATCGTTGCTGGCCCGCCAGTTGCTGACACGATGACAACTGAGTTGTTGCATGACCTTCTCAGCGATCAAGCCAGCCGCGCGCCGGACCGCCTGGCGGTAGAGGACCGCGCTGAGCGAGCGACCTATGCCGAGCTCGACGCCGCGTCTGGGCACCTTGCCGCCCTGCTGTCGGTCCAAGGCGTGGGGTCAGGTCACAGGGTTGGAGTTCTCCTGGAGAAATCGGCCGCGGCGGTGGCCGCCATCTTCGGAGTTCTCAAGGCCGGCGCTGCCTATGTCCCGCTCGATTCGAACGCGCCCGGAAAGCGGGTCGCCGAGATGGCGGAGGATGGCCAGCTCGAAGGATTGATCACGACCCGGTCCGGATTCGAGAAACTGCAGCCGATGCTCCGCCCGCTTCCTCGATGCCTGGTGCTCTTGTCGGCTGATGCGCGGCTCTGCTCGTTCAGCAATGCGATCACCGTCGAGACCCACCCCCCAACCGCGTCGCCTGCAGCGCCCGAGCTCCGCGCCGGCCCCGGTTGCCACGATGCCGCTTACATCCTTTACACGTCTGGCTCGACCGGTGCTCCCAAGGGAGTGGTGGTAACTCACTTTGCCGCGATGAGTTTTGTGCGCTGGGCGACGGCGGCGTTCGCGCTCCGCCCTGCCGATCGCCTGTCGAGCCACGCGCCATTCCATTTCGATCTGTCCGTCTTCGATCTGTTCGCAACCGTCGCGACCGGCGCTGCCGTCGTGCTGGTACCCCCCGATGTCGCCCTGTTCCCGCGCAGCCTGGCGGATTGGATCGCAGGATCCGGCATTAGCGTCTGGTACTCCGTACCGTTCGCGTTGGTACAGCTGGTCGAGCGCGCCGGGCTCACGGGCAACCCGTTCCCCGGATTACGCCTGGTCTTGTTTGCCGGCGAGCCCTTCCCGCCACGGCAGTTGGGGGAGCTGATGCGGCTTGCGCCGGGCGCGCGCTTTTTCAACCTTTATGGTCCGACGGAGACCAACGTCTGCAGCAGCTACCAGGTAGCCGTGCCGCCCGCACCTGATGGACCCGCCATACCGATCGGCCGGCCCTGCTCGCACTGTACGATCCGGGTGATCGACGAGGCCGGGCGCATCGCCGCGCCCGGTCAGATCGGAGAACTGGTGGTGGGCGGGGCCTCGCTGAT
>Ga0302314_10004431_pt1 | contig 25851 bp, 20 predicted proteins | sample III_Palsa_N2_3_FD_200533 | JGI IMG/M metagenome (GOLD analysis project Ga0302314, IMG submission 200533) | Peat permafrost microbial communities from Stordalen Mire near Abisko, Sweden - III_Palsa_N2_3 | ecosystem: Environmental > Terrestrial > Soil > Palsa > Peat permafrost | place: Sweden...
GCGCTACGCCGAGGATGGGCGCCAGCAGGCCCGGGCGGTGATGAAGGATCTCGCGGCCAGCCCTCACACCGCCCGGCATCTGGCCACCAAGCTCGCGCGCCACTTCGTCGCCGACGATCCGCCGCCGGCGCTCGTGGATCGGCTCTCCCGGGCTTATCTCGCCAGCGACGGACGCCTCGACCAGGTGGCCCGGACGTTGGTCGAGGCCCCGGAAGGGTGGGATCCGACCCCCGCCAAGTTCAAGACGCCGTATGAGTTCATGGTCTCCAGCTGGCGCGCCGCCGGAACCCAGCCCGCCGACGTCGCTGCCATCGCCAAGACCATGGCCGCCATGGGCCAGAGGCCGTTCTCGGCCCCCTCCCCCAAGGGCTGGCCGGAAGAGGCGGCCGCCTGGTGCGCGCCCGACGCGGTGATCAAGCGCATGGCCTGGAGCGAGGGGTTCGCCTCCGGCGCCATCGGCGATCGCGATCCGAAAGAACTCGCCGAAAATGCGCTGGGCGCGCGGCTTTCGCCGGTGGCGGCCCGAACGATCGCCCGCGCCGAGACCCGTCCCGAGGGCCTCGCCATCCTCCTGATGAGTCCGGAATTCCAACGCCGATGACCCGCATGCCCTCATCCCTTACCCGCAGAGCCGCCCTGACCGGCGCCGCAGGACTTGGCTTCACCGTGGAGTTCCTGGGGACGCGCGCCTTCGCCGACAGCGACAAGGCGTCCGCTAAGCGCAGGCTCGTCGCCGTGATCTGCCGCGGCGGCCTGGATGGCCTCTCGCTGTCGCCGCCGGTCGGCGATCCCGACTACGCGGCCCTGCGCGGTCCGATCGCCATCCCCCGCTTCGGCGAGGCCGGTGGCGCGCTGCCGCTCGATCGCACCTTCGGGCTGCATCCCGCCCTGGTCCAGGTGCGTGCGTTGGCGATGAAAGGCCAGGCGCGGATCGCGCCCGCCATCGCCACCCCCGATCGCGAGCGCTCGCACTTCGAGGCCCAGGACGTGCTCGAGAGCGGCGCGAATGTCGTCTACAGCGCCTCCTCGGGCTGGCTCAACCGCGCGCTCGAAGCCATGGGCCCGCCCGGCAAGGTCAAGGCGATGTCCGTGGGGCCCACCGCGCCGCTCATCCTGCGCGGCCGCATCGAGGCGGCCTCATGGTCGCCAGGCGGCGAGGCGCAGACCGATCATCGCCTGCCGGCTATCCTGCACGACCTGTACGCCAACGACCCGCTGCTCGGCCCGGCGCTCGCCAGCGGGCTCACCACCCAGGCCATGGCCAAGGTGGCGACGGCGGACGCCAACATGGCTGCGTCGGGCGCCTCGATGAGCGATCCGGCGCCTGCCCCGCTCGCCCAGGGCCTGGCGCAGGCGCGCAAGGTGGGCGCGACCCTTGCGGGCTTCATCACCCAGCCGGACGGCGCCCAGGTGGCGGCCGTCTCGATCGACAACTTCGACACGCACGCCAACCAGGGTGCGGCCGAGGGCCAGCTCGCCAACCGTCTGGCCTACGTGGACGCCTTCCTGGATGGCCTGGCGAGCGGCCTTGGGCCAACCTGGCGCGACACCGTGGTGGTGATGGCCACCGAGTTCGGCCGCACGGCGCGCGTCAACGGCACCAAGGGCACCGACCACGGCACCGCCTCCACCGCCCTGCTGCTCGGCGGCGCGCTGCGTCCCGGCGGCATCGTCGGCGACTGGCCGACCCTGCGCCAGGCGAGCCTGTTCGAGAACCGCGACACCGCCCCCACCCTCGACATGCGCGGCCTGTTCAAGGGCGTGCTGCGCGACCACATGGGCGTGGATCGTGGCCCCGGTGACCGGGCTGGTCTGAGCAACGCCTCTCCGGCGCGGGCCGAGGACGGCCTGGCGGCGCTGGTGGGCACGCGCTCGATTCCCGTCCGCCGCCCTGCGAGCTAGGCTCGGCGAACACCAGCTTTCCAGCGAGGGGTGATGATCAGGGGTCTGCTTCTGTGCGTCGCTCTCATCCTCGGCGCGAACGGCGCCGAGGCGCTTTCGCCCGCCGTGGTTCAGGTTGACAGCGGGCGGGTTCAAGGCACGGAAGTCGACGGCGTCATCGTCTTCAAGGGCATTCCGTACGTGGCGCCGCCCGTGGGACCCCTCCGCTGGTCGCCGCCGGCGCCCGTTGCTGCTTGGACAGGCGTCAAGGACGCAACCGCGTTCGGGCCGGCGTGTCCACAGCGCCCGGGACTCGCCGTTCCCGAGGGAGTGCGCCAGAGCGAAGACTGCCTCACCCTCAACGTGTGGGCCCCGGCCGCGGCCGGCGCAGCGCTGCCGGTGATGGTCTGGATCCACGGCGGCGGCGACGACGCAGGGACGGCCGGCCAGGCGCAGTTCGACGGGTCGGCCTTCGCCCGGGACGGCGTGGTGTTCGTCTCGGTGGATTACCGGCTGGGCGCGCTCGGCTGGTTCGCTCACCCGGCCGTCACTGCCGCGGCGACGGCCAACGCTCCCCTGGCCAACTACGGGCTGATGGACCAGATCGCGGCGCTCCGCTGGGTGAAGCGGAATATCCGCGCCTTCGGCGGCGATCCCGGGCGGGTCACCGTCGCCGGCGAGTCGGCGGGCGGCGAGGCGGTGCTGTTCCTCCTCACCGTTCCAGCGGCGCGGGGCCTGTTCGCCCAGGCGATCGTGGAATCCGGCGCGGGCTGGAGCCACCATCCGAGCCTCGCCGAGGCGCAGGCGCAGGGCGCGACGCTCGCCATCAGGGCCGGCGCGCCGCCGGGCGCCAGCGCCGCGGCGTTGCGCGCCCTCCCCGCCTCCGCGCTCATCGGCGCCGACAGAGGCGAGAACACCCCGGCGATCGACGGCAGGCTGGTCAAGACCGATCCCGACCGGGCCTTCGCCGCGCGGCGCTTCGCGCCGGTCCCGCTGCTGATCGGGTCGAACAGCGGCGAGGACAACATCCTGGGCCAGTCCGATCCCGCGTGGGTGCTGAAGGAGATTGCGCCCGCCCCACTCTCCGCCCTGCGCGCGGCGTACGGCGCGGAGACTCCCAACGACGGGGCTCTGGCCCGCGCCATCTTCCGGGACAACTACGTCGGCGCGCCGGCCCGCTGGATCGCCGCCCGCCAGTCGGCGCTGGCGCCCAGCTACCTCTACCAGTTCGCGTTCGTGCCGGCGATCCGCCGACTGCGCACGGACAAAGCCAGCCATGGGATCGAAATGCTGTTCGTCTTCGAGTCCCTGGATCGCGCACCCGTTCCGCTGCGGCTGATCACCCAGGTCGACCGGGACGAGGCGACGATGGCGCATGGCTGCTGGGTGGCCTTCATCAAGACCGGCGCCCCAAGCTGCCCGGGCGAGCCGCCGTGGCCGGCTTACACGCCGGCCGAAGATCGCCTCATGCTGTTCGGCGACAAGACGGAGGTTTCCCAGCACTTCCGCGCCAAGGTCTACGACATCCTGGATGGGCTGCACGACGCCTCGCTCACTCCCGCGAAGTCGGCGCCCTAGCGTTACGGCGACCATAGCCCGGCGTCCTTTCAGCCGATGGTGGCGCCTGACCTCGCCGTCCAGCGGTCGCGATCGAGTTCGTATGTTCGTTGCGTGATCGCCTCGCCCCGTGATCGTGACGGGAGCGGGATCTCGCCGACGGCGCGGAAGCCGAGCTTCTCGAGCACGCGGCCTGAGGCCGGATTGTCCGAGGCGTGGCCGGACCGCAGGCGCGCCAGGCCGAGCGCTTCGAAGGCGAAGGTCACGACCGCCGCGCCGGCCTCGGAGGCGAGGCCCAGTCCCCAGAACGGCTCGTCGAGCCAGTAACCGAGGTCGGCGCCGTCGCCGACCATCTCGGCGAGGTCGACCAGGCCGATCATATGGCCCTCGAGCAGGATGGCGAAGCGGAACGCCGCGCCCTCGCGCCATTCGCTTTCGTGGACGCCGAACCAGGCGGACATGTCTTCCCGCGTCGGCGGGTAGGCGGCCATGCGCAGCATGCGCGTGACGTTCCAGTTGGACTGGATCTCGAACGCCCGCTCGCCATCCGCGGCGGTGCTCGGCCGCAGCGCGAGGCGAGGCGTGCGCATGATTTGTCGGTGCGGCGACATGCTCCCTCCTCCGCTTTGTCAGGCAATCCGCAGGCTGGCGCCGATCCGCGGCAAACCCAGGCGTTCAATGACGCGGCGGGAAGGGCGGTTGGTGGTTCGGGCGCTGTAGAACAACGCGCGCAGCTCGAGGGCCGGCAGCGCTGACCAGCGGGCGGTGACCGCGGCGGCAAGACCCCGGCCTCGGCATTCCGGAAGCGTGTAGACGCCGATCTCGGCGCCGTGCTCGCCGATGCGTGCGGCGAAAGCGATGGACGCCACTTCCTCGCCATCGAGCGCGACGCACCACGGAGGCCAGAAATCCGCAGGGCTCAGAAACCCGGCCTGGCGCAGCGGCGCAGGCATCCCCTCTCCAGTGAGGCGTGCGATCATGTCATCGCCCGCGGGCGTATCGCTGTCGATGAACCGAGTGGATGACTCCCTGACCACGCACGGTGGGATCTGGTGGATGACGTGGATCACGGCGTCCTCGCTCGGGCGGTCGCCGCCGAGGCAGGCGATGAACGCCGCCGCGAACGCGGGCGGCTCTTCGGACTCGGGCCAGCCCCTGCAGGCGTCTGCGAGATCCAGCACCTGCCGCGCGATGCCGGCGCTCACGTCCCGGCGAAGGCGCACAATCACGCCTCCGGATCCCCCGGCCAGAAACAGGCGCGGTGGGGCGGGGTGGTCGGGGTCGTTCTCGCGGGCGATACGACCGTCTGCATCCAGCGTGAACAGGGTCTCGACGTCGATGGCGAGCAGCCGCAAGGCGTCGTTGGGCGAAAGGCGCATGCGGCTAAGGCGCAAGCCCCAGCGTCTTCGCCTCCTGGGGCAGGTGCGGCTGAAGCGCGGTCGCGGCGGCGATGTCGGTCCGGCCGTCGGTGGTCAATCCTTGGCGCAGCTTGGCGACACCGCGCCCATAGAGGGACCAGGCCAGCTTGGGATCCAGCTTCAGCGCCGCGTTGAAATCCGCGAGCGCGCGGTCCGTCTCCCCGAGCCGCAGGTGAACCAGCCCGCGGCTGTCGAGCGCGGCGACATCCTTTGCATTGTGGCGGACGGCCGTGTCGCAATCGGCGAGCGCCTTGCCCAGATCCTGCCCCCCGAGCGCGCGGGCGCGGCATCGGCCGGCGAGCGCGAACGGTTGCCGGCTGTCGTCCGGATGCGCCTTGAGCCAGAGGTCGTATTGGGCGACCGCCGGGGCGAACGCGCCGCCGCGCTGATAATCGGCCGCCAGCCGCAGCCGAACATCCGCCTCCTTCGCGGCCGATCGCGCGACGGCGTCGAGGTCAGCCATCGCCGCCGCCGTGTCGTGACCGGCCAGGCGCAGTTCAGCTCGGACGACGTGAGCCCTGGAATCGTCCGCCGCGAGCGTCAGCGTGTGGTCGAGATCCGCCAGTGCCAGGGACGGCTACTTGTTGTCCAGGTAGGCCATGGCCCGCTGGAAGAAGTAGGTCGGCTCGTTCGGGGCCAGATCACACGCTCGGGACAGGTCGGTGATGGCTCGCGCGTAATCATGGCGTCCGGCTTCGGCCGATCCGCGACGGCTGAAGCCCGCGGCGTCGACCGGCGGCGTTACTTCAACAGGGGCGGCATTGACCGGCGCCGGGGACGTGTCGCCGGAGGCGGTCTGCGTGGTCGCCGGCGCGTCAAGATTGAACACCGGGCCACCGTTGTAGGTGAAGTAGAGCTTGCGCTGGCTCTTGGCCACGTAGATGCGGTGCGAGAGGAAGAAGTCCGCCCCCAGCAGCATGTCGGCGTCAAAGAGGGAGAAGTCGCCGACGCGCAGTCGCGTGCGGCGAATCTCCTCGCCGCCGATCTTGAAGCTGTCGACCGGAATGATCCAGGTCTCGACCGTCCGGCGCCCGACGCCCCGGCCAAAACCGGCGGCGACCGCGACGTCGCCCATTTTGCGCGGGTCGAGTCCCAGTCGCCTCGCGGCGCCGATCGCGAGCATCGAGGCGCCGGCGCCGGAGTCGAAGACGACCCGGATGCGCGCGCCGTTGATGAAAGCCGCCCCCGTCGGCGACGGCGCCAGCGGGGTGGACGCGGCGATATCCAGCTCGCCGATGGGTAGGGACTGCGCCCAGTAAGCCAGCGCGCCGGGGCCACAGCCGGTCGGGCGAATCAGCCGGATGACGCCGTTCGCCAGATCATATTCGGTGTCGGCCAACGTGAGCACATTCTCGCCGATGACCCCGGCGACATCGTTGCCGGCTTCGCCGCCGCCGACGATGAACGCCACATTGGCGACGGTCTGGCCGGCCAGATCAAAATGGCTGACCGTGGCGAGCGAGACGTCGGTGTCCCCGCCCAGGCCGATGACGCGCAGGTTCGGCGGCGCCGGGCCCAACTTCAACTTGAGCTCGGCGGCGCTGGCCTCGCTCATCATGTTGAAGAAGGCGCCGCTGTCGGCGAGGAAGTTGGTCTTGACGCCGTTGACGCCCGCCGAAACGATCGGCCGCGTGCCTTCCATGGTGACGTGCAGCGCGGCCACCTGGCCCAGCGCGCATTTGGCGCACGCCTCGCCCCCCAGCGCCAAGAGCGCCAGGACAACAAGGCCGATCAGATGCGCCCGCTTGATCATCGCGAGACACTACAACGCCTGCATTCCGGGGAGGTAGCGTCTCCGCTTGAAGGGTTGAGTCGCGGAGGTCTTGGCAGTCCGGCGTCCTGGCCGGGGTTCGGCGGTGGATTCCTACGGCGAGGGATCTGTGATAAAGAGTTGTCGGATGAACGTTGTCGTCCGTATTCCTGATGACTTTGCCGAGCGGCTGAGCGCCGAGGGCGATGTCGAGCAGGCGTTGGAGCCCTGGGGTTGGAATCATACCGCGCCGGCCGGCTCACCAAGGCTGAGCTTCGGCGCTTGCTCGGCATTGAGTCACGTTACGAGTTGGATGGGTTCCTCAAGGCGCACGACGTCTATGAACCCTACACGGTGGAAGACCTGGAACGTGAGCGCGCCGCGCTTCAACGCCTTGGCTTTTGAGCCGTTGTGCGGGTCGTTATCGCCGATACCGGGCCGCTGAATTATCTGCTGCTGATCGATCAGATCGACCTCCTGCCGCGGATCTTCGATGCCGTGCACATTCCTGACGCCGTTTGCGCTGAGCTGGCGGACAGCCGGGCGCCGCAGATCGTGGGCGACTGGATCGCGAAGCCGCCCTCATGGTTGATCAGCATGCCAACGCCCGCCATTGGTGTGTCCTCATCGATGCTTGATGCCGGTGAAGAAGCCGCCATTGCCCTCGCGGTCCGGCTGAAGGCCGACCTTCTGCTGATGGACGATCGCGCCGGGGTCAGGGCGGCGCTCGCTCGCGAAGTGATCGGCGCGCTGGGCATCCTCGATCAGGCCGCAGCGGCCGGTCTGGTCGATCTGCCGGCAGTGGTAGCACGCCTGACCGCCACGACTTCCGTGTGATCGAGGCTCCTCTGGTGACCTACCGGGCGCGATCATGAACGTGCTTGTTCCGATTCGCTCCGAGAGCCCACTCGGCGATTGATCGGTGCGCCGAGCTTTGCAAATTGCCGAAGCGTCCGCCACGCCGTCCTCCGCGCGCGACATGGTCATCACTAGGCGTAGACGGCGCGCTCCAGCGTCCCGAACAGCCGCAGAATCGTCGCGTCTGCGAACGGAAGCACCTGGCTGAGCAGGATCCCGGCGACGCCGCCCGCCGGGTCGACCCAGTAGTAGCAGTTGCCGAGGCCTGCCCAGGCGCCGCTGCCGGGGGCGCGGCCGTCGGGGCCTGGCTTGGCGTTGATGAGCAGTCCGAGGCTCCAGCCCTTGGGTTCCCCTGGCATCGGCTCGTAGTCGTTGGTGAGCGGCGGGTTGGAGGAGCGGATGACGCCGGCCTGCAGATCGCCCACCTGATTGGCGAACAGGCCCCGGCGCGACTCATCGGCCAGCAGCGCGCCGTCCAGGAGCGCGCGGAGGAGGCGCATGAAGTCCGGAGCGGTCGAATACAATCCCCCGCCGCCCATGCCGAAGTTGGGCGGCGGGGCCGGCGCGAAGTCGATGGGGACCACGCCTCCGTCGGGCAACCGTGCGTGCATGGCGGCGGTGCGGGCGGTCTGCGCCGGGGAGCGCGCGAAGGTGGTGTCCGCCATGCCGAGCGGATCCAGGATCCGGCGCTGAAACACGGCGTCGAGCCCCTCCCCGCTCACCGCCTCGATCACCACGCCGAGCCAGTCGATGCCGGCGCCGTACTGCCAGCGCGCGCCGGCGTCGAAACGGCGCGGCAGGCGGCGCGCCTCATCGAAGCCGATGGCCTCGGCCTCGGCGTACCGCCCGAGGTCGGCGTCCATGAAGCTGTAGGTCACGCCCGAGGTGTGGGTGAGCAGGTGGCGTATGGTGGGCGCGTCGGTGGCCGCTCGCAGACGCGGCGCGCCGGCGGCGTCGAAGCCGCTCAGGATCGGCAGTTCGGCAAAGTCCGGAAGGATGCTCGCCACCTCCGTGTCGAGTGACAGGACGCCATCCTCCACCAGTTGCAGCACGGCGACGGAGGTGACGAGCTTGGTGAAGGAGGCGATCCAGAACAGCGTATCGGGTTGCATCGGCGCGGGATCGGCCGCGGAGCGACGCCCGAAGGCGCGCAGATACTCGCGGCCATCGTCGAACGTCGCCATGGCGACGAACCCCGGCGCGGGATCCTCGGCAGCGGCCTCACTCAACGCCGGATCGATGGACTTCAACGACATCCGCACGTCCCCCAGTTTCAGGCGCGCCGGCCGTTCAATCCGCCACCAGGGAGTCGAGATGTTCCACGGCCTCGAGGAATTCCTCCTTGAACGCCTGAACAACCTGGCCAGCCGGACGGACGCTGTCGATCAGGCCCACGCCCTGGCCGACGAAGTAGGTGACCATGTCGCGGGCCTGCTTGTTGCCGCCGGCCGCGGCCTTCTCCACCGAGCGCAGGGCGCTCTCGCTGACCAGGCTCATCATCGGCATCGGCAGAGGTCCCGGGCTGGCGGGATCGCGCTCCCAGGCCTCGGTCCAGGACGAGCGGAGCTGGCGCGCCGGCTTGCCGGTGCGCACCTTGGTGCGGACGGCGTCGCGGGAACTCGCCTCGATCATCTTCTCGCGGAAGATCTCGCTGGTCTCGGATTCCACCGTGGCCAGCCAAACCGAGCCGGTCCACACCCCGGCCGCGCCCATGGCCATGCACGCGGCCATCTGGGATCCGTTCATGATCCCGCCGGCGGCCAGCACCGGCACATCGCGGATCGGCCTGATCGCCTTGATGACCTCGGGCACGAGCACCAGGGTCGAGACCTCGCCGCAGTGGCCGCCGGCCTCGGTGCCCTGCACCACCAGGATGTCGACGCCGGCGTTGACCTGGCGGATGGCGTGCTCCTTGGCGCCGACCAGCGCCGCGACCGGGACGCCATGTTTCTGGCCCATGGCGATCATCGACGGCGGCGGCACGCCCAGGGCGTTGGCGATCAGGCGGATCGGGAACTCGAACGCCGCGTCCAGCACCTCCAGGGCGCGCTCCGGGTCGAACGGCTGAGGCTGGTCGTCGCTGACCTCCCGTTCGGCGATGGTGACGCCAGCCTTTTCCAGCAGGTCGTGCGCGAAGGCGCGATGCCGCTCGGGCACGCGGGAGCGGAGGCTGTTGTAGGTGACGTGGCTCTCGCCGGCCGTCGCCATGTTCTCGGGGATCAGGACATCGATGCCGAACGGCTTGCCGTCAGCGTGGTCCTCGATCCACTTTAGCTCCTGGCGCACGGAGTGGGGCGAGTGGCCCGTGGCCCCCAGCACGCCGAAGCCGCCGGCCCGGCTTACCGCGGCGACAACGTCGCGGCAGTGGCTGAAGGCGAACAGCGGGAATTCGATCCCAAGCAGGTCGCAGATCGGGGTCTTCATGCGCGCGTTTCCTGTGCTGCGTCCCTGAGGGCCACGTCCTTGGCCCATTTGTAGTCGGCGTTGCCGTTCGCCGCCCTGTGGACCTCGTCGACGACGATCAGACGTCTAGGGGTCTTGTAGGCGGCGATCCGGGTACGGACGAATTCGTTCAGCGCCGGCTCGTCGATCGCGGACCCCGGGCGGGCCGACACGACCGCGGTCACGCGTTCGCCGAAGCGCGGGTCGGGCACGCCCACCACCAGCGCGTCCCAGACGCTCTCATGCGCCTTGAGCGCCTCCTCGACCTCTTCGGGAAACACCTTCTCGCCGCCGGTGTTGATGCATACCGAGCCGCGCCCGAGCAGGATCAGCGAGCCGTCGGCAGCCACCTTGGCGAAGTCGCCGGGGAAGGAATAGCGCTGACCGGCGATCGTGCGGAAGGTGCGGGCGCTCTTCTCCGGATCCTTGTAGTAGCCGATGGGGGCAAAGCCGCCGTTGGCGATCATGCCAATCTCGTCGGAGCCCGGGACTACCTCCTCGTCGCGGTCGTTGAACACCTTGGTCGTCAGATTTTTCTGGAACCTGGCGGTGTCGCCCGGCGGCGCGGCGCGGGAGGTGACGGACGATCCCATGCTGCCCTCCGTGGACCCCATGGCGTCGAGGATGGCGACGTCGGCAAACCCGAGCAGGCCGCGCTTCACCTCGGTGGAGAACATCACCCCCGAGGAGATGATCTGCCTGAGGCTGGAGAGATCGTGCGGCGCGCCCGCGGCCTTGGCCTCTTCGAGCGCGGCCAGCATCGGCTTGGCGAACGCGTCGCCGACGATGACCACGGCCGTGACCCGCTCCTTGGCCACCAGGCGCCAGACTGCGTGAGGATCGAAGTGTTCGTTTCGGAAGGTGACGGCCGTTCCCCCCAGGACGTGGGCGATGAACACGCCCAGCCACATGCCGGTGCCGTGCATCAGCGGGCAGGCCGCCAGACTGATCGGGGCGGCGCCGGCCTGATGGAGCGCGGTCATGGCGGCCGCCACGGCTTCGAGGGTCCTCGGCGCATCCGGGCCGAGCCCGGCCGCGGCCAGGCCGACCGTGAAGTCGCCCTGCCGGTACATCACGCCCTTGGGCATGCCGGTCGTGCCGCCGGTGTAGAGCATGTACACGTCGTCTTCAGAGTATTCCTGGCGCGGCAGCGGCGCGGCGGCCGCGATCAGGTCCTCGAAGGGCTCGGCGCCCGGCAGGTGCTCGCCTGAGCCGTCGTCGAACTCCACCAGCAGCCGCAGCTTGGTGAGCCGGTCCCTGATCGCCGCGACACGCGGCGCGAACCGCGCATCGAAGAACAGCGCCTCGGCGTCGGCGTTATCCAGCAGATACAGAAGTTCGTGCTCGACGTAGCGATAGTTGACGTTCACCGGCACGAACTGGGCTTCCAGGTATTCGTTGGAGTTGTAGCCATACAACCCGGCCTTGGAGTCAGGGCCAAGCCCCGCCTGCGTCAGCGCCGAGGCGATGCGGGCGGCGCGCTGCTCGTAATCGCGCCAGGTGCGTCGGGCTTCGCCGTTGATGATGGCCACGACGTCGGGAAACCTGTCCGCCACCGTCTCGAACAAGCTGGCGAAATGCCACTTCATCGCCATTGCGCTTCCAATCCCCCGGCGCGCATCACGCCGCCGGCTCCAAGGATTTGAGTATCGATCGGCCCTCGGCGTTCACGGACGCGGCCACCTTCGCTCCCACCGGATCGTGCGAGATCATCGCGCCGACGACAGCGGGATCGTCAGGGTCGGTCATGGCCACGAAGCGCGCACCGCCGTCGATCAGGCGCCCAACCACGACCCCGACCGGCGCTTTGCCCGCGTAGTCGATGGTGTAGGTGTCGACCAGGCCCTCCCCCTCGCCTTGCGCGACGGCGGGCGCGGCCCAGCCGTCAATCTGCGCCTGCACGCCGCGACTGTCGAAACCGGTCCATGCAGCAGGCGCCGTGGAGTAGACGCCCACGGAGTACTTCGACAGGAAGCCGCCGTTGGCCGCAACCAGCCCGCGCGCGCCTGGCCGGGCGCGCAACGCGCGCGCCATCGAGGCGATGGCGTGCATCGAATAGTTGTTCCCCGCGCCGCCGAAGTACGGCAATCCGCCGGTCACCGTGAGCGGCCTCGGATCGTCCGGGGCCATCCCCAGCCCGTCGCGCACATTGAACACGGCGATCGGAAAGCAGCTGTAGAAGTCGAACAGGTCTATGGCTTCGCTGCCGACGCCGGCGATATCGACCGCCTGACGCACCGCCAAAACCGAGGCCGGGCCCGACGAGAGGTCGGCGCGCTCGACGGGGGTGCGCTCGCGCACGTCGGCGCCGCCATGGAGGTAGATGAGCTTCTCAAGGGGAACGCCCAACGCCCTGGCCAGCCCCACCGATGTCATCAGCACCGCCGCCCCCTGATTGGCCTGATCGCGGGCCACGAGGCGACGGGGATACGGGTCGGACGTGAGCCGGTTGGAGGGTGTCACCCTGGCCAGATCCTCGGCCGAATGGATCTCGCGCGACATGGCGTGGGGATTGCCGGCGGCGACCTCGGTGAACGGCGCGAACAGGCGCCCCATCGTCAGGGCGTAGTCATCGCGGTCGAGCCGCAGGCGCGCGCGGCGGGCGTTCTCGAACAGGGCGTAGACGCTGATCGGCGTGCGCGCGCCGTGGCGGGCCAGGTCCGCGGTCAGCAGCGCTTCGCCAAACCCGCGATCCTCGAGCTCGCCGCCGACCTCTTCCGACCAGTCGCGTGTCTCGCCCGTGGAGGTGAGATGGCGGACCGTGGAGATGGCTTCCGACCCGCACAGGAGGACCATGGCCGTCTCGCCCGCCGCGATCGAGCCGGCGAATTCGTTGACCAGATGCTGGGGCCCCTGCCCGCCCACCGGCTCCAGGATGGCGCGAGCCGGATCGGCGCCGATCCGCCGGCCGACCGCTCTGGGGAAATTGTCCGCCCTGCCGAACGGCGCGACGGCCCGGGGCCCCGAGACCTCGAACTGGCGAATGGCGGCGATCGCGTCGATGCGCGGCGCGAGCCTCTCAGCCGATAGCGCGTCGTCGAGGGCCGCCCGCGCGGCGCGACCGGCCAACTCGGCGGGCGATAGCGCGGCATAGCCGGCCGCGCCGATGCGCTCCGACGCCTCGCCCACGCCGATGATCACCGGTGTCGTATCGTCCAACCGCGTGGCTCCCGCGCGTTTCCTCGCCCGCCGCACAGTGGCGACAAGCCACCCCCCCTGTCGAGAGCAAACCTCGCGGCGGACGCGCCGCACGCCGCTGGAGGGGCGACCGACACGCGAGACAAACGCGGCTGGACCTGCCAAAAGCCTCGGTCAATGACATGGCGGCCCGCGATGCGCCGGGGAGGGACGCGTGGACCGATTCCTGCTGATCTTCACGCGGCGCTTCGTCACCCTGACGGCGATCGTCGTGGCGTTCCTGCTTTCGGCGGCGCTGACCTTCTGGATGATCCACTGGGGGTTCTGGGTGTGGAGCGTGCCGGTGGCGCTGGCCGGGGTCCTGGCGCTGGGCGTCCACGATCTGGTCCAGACGCGCCACTCGATCCTGCGCAACTATCCGCTCATCGGCCACCTGCGCTTCATCTTGGAGATGATCAGGCCGGAGATCCGCCAGTATTTCTTCGAGGGCGACAAGGAAGGCGCGCCGTTCACCCGCGACAAGCGCACTATCGTCTACCAGAGGGCCAAGAAGGTGCTCTCCGTGCGGCCGTTCGGCACGGAGCTCGACGTCTACGCCGAGGGCTACGAGTGGGTGCGCCACTCGATCATGCCCAACCCGACCGCGGACCCGAACTTCAGGGTCTGGGTGGGCGGACCCGACTGCACGCAGCCTTATTCGGCGTCGGTGTTCAACATCTCGGCCATGAGCTTCGGCGCATTGAGCGCCAACGCCATCCGCGCGCTCAACAAGGGCGCGGCCATGGGCGGGTTCGCCCACGACACCGGCGAAGGCGGCTTCAGCCCCTATCACGCCGAGAACGGCGGCGACATCACCTGGGAGATCGGCTCGGGGTACTTCGGGGCCCGCAACGAGGACGGGACCTTCTCGCCGGAGCGCTTCGCCGAGACCGCCTCCCGGCCACAGATCAAGATGGTGGAGCTCAAGCTCAGCCAGGGGGCGAAGCCCGGCCACGGCGGGGTGCTGCCCGGCGCCAAGGTGACCGCCGAGATCGCCGCCACGCGCGGGGTGAAGCAAGGCGTCGACTGCGTCTCGCCCTCTCGACATTCGAGCTTCGCGACGCCGATCGAGATGATGCAGTTCATCGCCCGGATGCGCCGCCTGTCCGGCGGCAAACCGGCCGGATTCAAGCTCTGCCTGGGCCACCGCTGGGAGTTCCTGGCGCTCTGCAAGGCCATGCTGGAAACGGGCCTCTATCCCGACTTCATCGTGGTCGACGGCAAGGAGGGCGGCACCGGCGCGGCGCCCCTGGAGTTCATGGACCATCTGGGCATGCCCCTGCGTGAGGGCCTGACCTTCGTGCACAACGCCCTGCGCGGCATCAATGCGCGCGAGCGCATCCGCATCGGCGCCAGCGGCAAGATCGCCACGGCGTTCGACATCGCCCGCGTGCTGGCGCTGGGGGCCGACTGGTGCAACTCGGCGCGCGGCTTCATGTTCGCCGTCGGCTGCCTGCAATCCCAGACCTGCCACACCGACCGGTGTCCGGTCGGCGTGGCCACCCAGGACCCGCATCGCCAGCACGCGCTCCATGTGCCCGACAAGGCCGTGCGCGTGCGCAACTTCCATGACGAGACCATGAAGGCCCTGGCCGAGTTCGTGGCGGCCGCGGGCCTGGCTCACCCCGGCGACTTCAAGCCGGAGCACTTCTCCCAGCGGGTCTCGGCCGACGAGGTGCTCAGCCTGCGCGATATCTATCCGCCCCTGGCGCAAGGCGCCCTGCTGGAAGGCACGCTCGATCCGCGCTTCCGCGACCCGTGGATGATGGCCGACGCGCACTCGTTCCGGCCTCGGGCGATCGATTGAGGGAGTAGGACCAGGAGGATGGAAACCATGGGATCTGGCGTACTGACGGTCGAAAAGTCGGGCAAGGTCGCGGTGGTGACGCTCAATCGCCCTGAGGCGATGAACGCCTTGTCCCGGGCGCTGCGGTCGGCGCTGCATGCGGCGATGACCGAACTGGCGGCCGATGGCGAGGTGAGCGCGGTGGTGCTGACCGGCGCCGGGCGCGCCTTCACCGCCGGCCTCGATCTCAAGGAACTCGGCCGCGACGGCCTCGCCGCCGCCAACGCCCGCGGGGCGGACGAGAACCCGGTGCAGGCCATCCTTCAATGCCCCAAGCCGGTCATCGGCGCCATCAACGGCGTGGCCATCACCGGCGGTTTCGAGGTGGCGCTCGCCTGTGACGTGCTGATCGCTTCCACCAACGCCCGCTTCGCCGACACCCACGCGCGCGTGGGGATCCTGCCCGGCTGGGGCCTCTCGCAACGGCTGTCGCGCGTGATCGGTCCCTATCGCGCCAAGGAGCTCTCGCTGACCGGCAACTTTGTGGACGCCGCGACCGCGCTGGCCTGGGGCCTCGTCAATCGGGTGGTCGAGCCCGACGCGCTGATGCCCGCGGCGCTCGCCCTGGCCGCCGACATGGCCTCGATCCCGGTCGAGACGCTGGCCTTCTACAAAGACCTCATCGACGGCGGGTTCGACCTGTCGCTCAGCGATGGACTGGCGCGCGAGCAGCGGCTCTCCGGCGCCCACAACCGGACGGTGACGCCCGACATGGTGGCCGCCCGGCGCGAAACGATCCAGGCCAGGGGCCGCTCGCAATAGGCGAACCGTGCGACCGCTAACGAACGCCACCGCTCATCCATATGGATGAATACAGAGCCGATCACGCCTTCCAGTTTGCGCGCAAGGATTTGCGTGGCTTTGGGAGAGATCGGTCATGGACGTCAGCGTCGTCGGTGCGAACGGGGGCAACGGGGACTATCCGCAGAACGGCGGCGACGGCCAGGGCGCTGTCGCGCTGGCCAATTCGCCCACCGACCTCAGCAACAGCGCCACGGCGTCGGGCGGCGGCGGCGGCGGCGGTTATGGCGGGAGCAACGGCGGTTCGGGCGGAGACGCCACCGCCACCGCTGACACGAGCGCGACCTCGGCGTCGCAAACCAGCGCCTTCGCCACGGCGGCCGGCGGCGACGCCGGCGGCGGCGTGGTCGGCGGCGCCCCTGGAACCGCGACGGCCGCCGCGACCGATCAGAATGCCGGTGGCGCGAGCGTCGCCGAGGCCCTGGCCACCGGTGGCGGCGGGGCCGGATCGAGCGTAGGGACCGGGGCGGCTGGCGCACTCGCCACCGCGACCGCCCAGGCCGTCAGCAGTGCGCCCGGCGCAGCGGCGCTGGCCGCCGCGACTCAGACGTCCGGGAACGGCGCCAGCGGTACGGGACCGGCCGACGGCGGCGCCGGCGGCGACAGCGACGCCGTCAACAACGTCGGCGGGTCGACCAACGGCGGTGTGCTGACCTTGATCCAGGTCGCCAGCGCCGGGAGCGGCGGCGACAGTGGCAGTCCCTTCGGTGGGGGCGGTCCCGCGCCCGGCGCGGGCGGGTCGGCGGTCTCCAACCTCACCTTCGACGACGCAAACAGCGCGACGCAGAGCGCGACGATCGACGCCTCCACCACCGCCAACGGCGGAACCGGCGGCGCCGGCTACAATGACGCGGGGGTCAACGGCGCGGCCGGGGGGACCGCGAGTTCGATAGATATCGTCACCGGCGTGGGCGCCGTGGTGGTCTCGGCCACCGCCAACGGCGGCGGGGGCGGCGACGGCGGCGACAACAACGACGTCGATAGCGCGCCGCTCGACTACTACGGCTCGGGCGCCGCGGGCGCCGGGGCCACCGCGTCGGCGACGGCGTCGGGCGCTTCGGCAAGCGCCACGGCTACGGCGCGAGGCGGAACCGGCGGCCAGGCCGCCGGCGCCGGCCAGACAGCGGGCGCTGGCGCCACCGCGACGGCGAGCGCGAGCGCGACGGCGACCGGGCCCGGCGCGGCGACCGCGATCGCCAACCAGATCGGAGGGAACGGCGGCACGGGGGCCGAGGGGGCAGATGGCGGCACGGTCGCCAACGGCGGCAAAGGTGCGGCCAGCACCCTGGTCAACGCGGTGTCCGGTTCGACCAACGGCGGGGATCTCACGTTGCAGCAGACCGCGATCGGCGGAAACGGCGGCGCCATGTTCGGCGGGACGGGAGGAACGTCCGGCGCCGCCGGCAAGGCGACTTCCAGCCTCACCTTCGACGACACCAGGAACGCCACGCAGAGCGCCTCCGTGTCGGGCACGTCCGCGGCCGACGCCGGGGCGGGCGGTGGCAACTACGAGGGTGGGAACGGACTGGCGGGCGGCGCCGCCGTCGCCTCGGACGCGATCACCGGCGCCGCCACCGTCACGTCCAACGCCGGGGCCACGGGCGGCGCGGGGGGCGCGGCCGGCTTCTACGCCGGTTCTGGTTCGGGCGGCGCGGGAGGCTCGGGGCAGGCGACGGCCACCGGCGTGAGCTTGAACGTGACCAGCGACGCCACCGTCCATGGTGGGGCGGGCGGCAACGGCGCCGGAGCGGGCGAGACCGCGGGCGCGGGAGGCTCGGCCACGGGAAGCGCGACGGCCACGGCGAGCGGCGCCGGCGCCACCAGCGTCACCCTCACTGAAGTCGCGGGCTCAGGCGGGACCGGGCTGAGCGATGCGAACGGCGGCGCCGGAGCGGCAGCCAGCGCCAGTGACAAGGTGAGCGGCTCGACCGACGGCGGACGTCTGCTCCTGGTCCAGACCGTGAGCGCCGGCGCAGGGGGCGAGAGCAACGGTGGCACGGCCGGCAAGGCGGGCGCGGCGACATCGAAGCTGACGTTCGACGACCTGGCGAACGCCAATCAGAGCAAGAGCCTCTCGGGCTCGGTTCAGGCGAGCGGCGGAACCGGCGGATCGGGTAGCGACGGGAGCAGCGGCGTGCGCGGCGGTTCGGGGACCGCGGTCATCACCCTCACCGGGGCCGACACGGTCACCGATACGGCCGTCGCCTATGGCGGCGTCGGCGGCTCGGCGGCAACCACGGGCGCCGGTGGCGCGGGAGGCGCCGCAACCGCGGACGCCACAGGAACGGGCACGACGGTCACGACCAACGGCGAGGCCTTCGGCGGCCAGGGCGGAAGCGCGTCCGGATCGGGCGAGAGCGGCGGGAAGGGCGGCAGCGCGTCGGGTAAGGCCGGTGGCGTGATCAGCGGCGCCGGCGCCGACGCCATCGTGCTCACCACCGCCGGGGGCCAGGGCGGGGCGGGCGTGGGCGGTGCGAACGGCGGCGCGGGAGGTGGGAGCGACATCGTCAACGGGCTGAGCGGCGCCACCGACGGCGGAACCTTGTACCTCACGCAGGACGTGAGCGGCGGCGCCGGCGGCCAGAGCAGCGGCGGGGTCGCCGGCGCCGGCGGCGCGGCGACCTCGAGCTTCACGCTCAACGACACCGACAGCAAGACCCAGAGCGCCTACATCGTAGGAGACAGTAGCGCGAGCGGCGGCGCGGGCGGCGCCGGATCGGCCGGCAGCAACGGCGCGGCCGGGGGCGCCGCCACCGCGACGATTTCGTTGACCGGCGCCGCGGCCCTCAACCTCACCACCGACGCCGTCGGCGGCGCCGGTGGGACAGGCGCGGCTACAGGCGCCGGTGGCGCGGCGACAGCCACGGCCACCGGCGTCGCCGGGACCTCGGCCATCGTCGCGGCCACGGCGAGGAGCGGCGCTGGAGGCTCCGCCACCGGACCGGCGATCGCGCAAGCGACCGGCAACGGCGCGTCCGGAACGTTCAGCGCCACAGCGAGCGCCGCGCTGGCGGCCGGTCAGCTCGTCCCGTCCATCTCCGCTGGCGCCACGGGCGTCGTCGACGGTGCGAGCGCCGGCTACGCGCGGGCCGCTTTCGCGGGGGGCACGGAGAAGTTCCAGACCTCACAGCAGTCCGTCGCTCAGATCGACGGCGATCCGACCGCGACGACCACCTCGGCGGTGCTGAAGGCGAATGCGACCATCGCCGCGGCGTTCGGCGCCAGTCCGACATTCTTCGCGGTCGCCGAGTTGGGCGGCGGCTATTCCAGCGCCGGCGCCGCCAGTGAGACGATGACCAGCACGGTCAACGAAACTGTCAACCTGAACCAGTTGGCGACGCGCGGCGACCTGGTCGTCGGCCTCTACGACGCTGCGGTGACCGGCGCCGGCTTCACCAGCATGACCTTCAACCTCTACGCCGACGGTGTCGAGGCGATCCACCAGGTGTTCACCAGCGCAAGCGCCGCGCAGAGCTACTTCAAGGACAACGCCTTCGATCTCGGATCGCTCGCGTCGGGCCAACCGCTCGGGGGTGATACGCTGACCCTCGAGGCAAGCCTCGCGATCACCGGCGCGGCCCCAGGTTCGGCGTTCGACGCCAACCTGATCATCGGCGACCCGCCATCGGGGAACGCCACGGCGTTGCATGGCCTGACGGCCGCCTTGGCGAGCTTCGGGGCGGGCGGTGAAGCCATCGCCCTGGCGCAGGCACACGCGCGCGCCTCCCCGACCGGCCTGTTAGCCGCGCCTCACACAGCCATGGCGTGAGACCTAGCCGATCGGCCGCCAGCCTTTGGACTTGGCGCGGAACTTGATCTAACTTCCCTCGGCGCCGCAAGCTTGCGAGGCTGAGGATGGAAGGCGACGCGGCTGACGCCGCCTTGGTGGACCTTATCTATGAGGCCGCCGTTGAGCCTGGGCTATGGCAGGCGGTATTGGATGGGCTTTCCACCCGGCTTGGAGCGGGCGGCGCCTCGCTGATGTGGCAGGACCAGATCACCAAGGTCGGGGACGGCATCCAGTCCGGATTGGATCCGGCCATGGGCAGGTTGTTTTTCAGCTACTACGCCGCGCGCAATCCTCTCAACCTCCCCGCGTCCGCGGTGCGGCGCGAACTGGCCAAACCCCAGCAACGGCCGGCGATCATCCGTGACATCGATCGGATGCCCAAGGAGGCGTTCGTCCGGACCGAATTCTACAACGATTTCTTCCGGCCATTCGACATCCACTCGAGCCTGACGCTCAATCTCGCGCTCGAGGGCCGCGAACTGGGGACGGTGGAGCTGTTCCGGCCTGAACGCCGCGGACCTTTCGAGGACGCGGACCTGGCGGCATGCGCCAGCCTGCACGCGCATCTGATCCGCGCATTCAGGCTCGGCCGCAAGCTCGCCGCGGCGCGTGCGCTCGGCGAATCGATGGCGGAGGTGTTCGACCGATCGCCCTACGGCCTGTTCCTGCTCGATGCGGCCGCCCGGGTTCGCAATCTCAACGAGGCGGCCGAACGCTTGCTTGTGGGTCGGGACGGACTTGTCGTGCTGGGCGGACGGCTGACCGCGGGCGGAAGGCGGGACAACGATCGACTACAGAGCCTCATCGTCAGCGCCGGCGGCCGCATCGGCGAGCAGAAGACGGGGGGATCGATGGCCCTGCAGGCCGCGCATCGGTCGCGCCCCCTGTCGGTGATCGTGGCGCCGACGCGCTCGGACCGCTTCTCGATGTTCGTGTCGGGCCCGTGCGTCCTGGTGTGCGTGACCGATCCGGAGGCGGGCATCAGCGTGCCGGAGCAGAGGCTACGCGAGCTCTATGGCCTGTCGGCCGCCGAGACCCGCGTCGCTCTGGGTCTGCTCGAGGGCCTCGACCTGCGCCAGACCGCCGGCCGGCTGGGTGTGAGCTTCAATACAGTCCGCAGCCACCTGATCCGCATCTTCGCCAAAACGCGCACGACCGGCCAGGTCGACCTGACCCGCCTGATGATGAGCACTGTGGGGCTGGGACTGCCGTGACGCCCCCGGCCGCGCAGGCGGGGCCACGACGTTGTCGGCCCGGCCACCCACCCCTCCCAGCCGTCATCACCGGGCGTCAGTCCCGGTGACCCATGAACACCACCTCGCGAGTGGCCGCGCCGGCGCGGCCAGGGCAAAGCGCGTGTTCATGGGCGGCCGGGACTTGCGCCCGGCCATGACGGTAGGTTTTTGGGGTTAGTCCAGGAAGGCCGCGCTAGACGCCGGTCGCCGAGGGGCGCGTCAGTCTTCCTTGGGCGTGAGGATCTGGCGGCCCTTGTACATGCCGGTCTTCAGGTCGACGTGGTGGGGGCGGCGCAGTTCGCCGGTGTCCTTGTCCTCGACATAGCTGTTGGGCTTGAGGGCGTGATGCGAGCGACGCATGTTGCGACGCGACGGGGAGACTTTGCGTTTGGGGACGGCCATGGCGGGGAGACTTCGAGGGGCTTGAACCGGGGAGCCGCGCTCTATGAAGCAAAACCCGTCCGGCTTCAAGCGGAGGGTCGCGCTCGTTTCGCGCTCTTCGGGGCGACGCCCGACCAGGCCATGTTCAAGAGCATCGCCAGCAGCGGCCCGTCCGCGGCGCCATAGTCCACGAAGGTCGCGCCTTTGCGGCCCCAGTAGCCGGGCACGGGGTCGATGACCGCCGGATGGGCCTCGCAGAGATTGCGCTGATCCTCCGGATCCAGCTTGACCATGAGCCGTTTGGGATCCCTGCGCAGGGTGCAGAAGATCTTCCCGGCTATGCGGAAGGAGGGGAAGCCGTGGTGGTCCATCTCGACCGCTCCCGGCATCGCCAGCGCCATGGCGCGAACTTCATCGTAGCCAGCCAACCGCGCGCTCCTTGCGTTCACACCAGCCGGCTCTGCTCCACGGCCGCCGCGATGAAACTGGCGAACAGCGGGTGCGGCGCGAACGGACGGCTCTTGAGCTCGGGATGGAACTGCACGCCGATGAACCACGGATGGTCCGATCGCTCCACGATCTCCGGAAGCAGGCCGTCCGGAGAAACGCCCGTCATGCGAAGCCCGGCGCTCTCGAACGCGTCACGGTAGCCGATGTTGACCTCGTAGCGGTGACGATGGCGCTCGCTGATCGAGGACGCGTCCCCATAAATGGCGGCGATCTTCGAGCCGGGCGCGAGCAGGGCCTCGTAGGCCCCCAGCCGCATCGTTCCGCCCAGATTGTCCCCCTCCCCGCGCAGCTCGCGCTCGTTGCCGCGCGTCCACTCGGTCATCAGGCCCACCACGGGCTGGCTGGTCCGGCCGAACTCGCTGGACGACGCGCAGGGCATGCCGGCCACGTTCCTCAGCGCCTCGATCACCGCCATCTGCATGCCGAAGCACACGCCGAAGTAGGGCACCGACCGCTCTCGGGCGAAACGCGCGGCGCGGATCTTGCCCTCGGTCCCGCGCTCGCCGAAGCCGCCCGGCACCAGGATGCCGTGGACGCCTTCCAGGCGGGCGGCCGCCGCGCCGTCCTCACCCTCGAACGCCTCGCTCTCGACCCAGTCGAGATTGACCTTCACCCGGTTGGCGACGCCCCCGTGCGTGAGGCCCTCGATCAGCGATTTATACGCGTCCTTCAGCACCGTGTACTTGCCGACCACGGCGATGGTCACCTCGCCGTCGGGATGGACGAGCCGCTGCTCGATCTGGCGCCACCGCTCGAGATCGGGCGCTGGCGCATCGCGGATGCCGAACACATCGAGCACTTCGGCGTCGAGACCCTGGCGGTGATAGTCCAGCGGGACGGCGTAGATGTTGGTGGCGTCGAGCGCCTGGATGACCGCCGAGGGCCGCACATTGCAGAACAGACCGATCTTGCGCTTCTCCTCCGGCGGAATCGGCTGTTCGCAACGGCAGAGCAGGACATCGGGCTGGATGCCGATCGATCGCAGCTCCTTGACCGAGTGCTGGGTCGGCTTGGTCTTCATCTCGCCGGCGGTCTTGATGAACGGCAGCAGGGTCAGGTGGACGAAACAGGTGTCACCGCGCGGCAGCTCCTGTCCGAGCTGACGGATGGCTTCGAAGAACGGCAGGCCCTCGATGTCGCCCACCGTGCCGCCGATCTCCACCAGCACGAAGTCGACCCCCTCGCCCGGATCGGCGAGTACGAAGCGTTTGATCTCGTCGGTGACGTGCGGAATGACCTGGACCGTGGCCCCGAGGTAGTCGCCGCGCCGCTCCTTCTCCAGGATGGTCTTGTAGATCTGGCCGGTGGTGATGTTGTCGCCGCGCGTGGCCGACACCCCGGTGAAGCGCTCATAGTGGCCCAGATCGAGGTCGGTCTCCGCCCCGTCGTCGGTGACGAACACCTCGCCGTGCTGGTAGGGGCTCATCGTGCCGGGATCGACGTTGAGGTAGGGATCGAGCTTGCGCAGGCGCACCCCATAACCGCGCGCCTGCAGAAGCGCGCCGAGCGCCGCGGAGGCGAGACCTTTTCCAAGGGATGAGACCACGCCCCCGGTGATGAAGATGAACCGAGCCATGGGAGATCAGATTAGCATTGATTCGCCGCGGGGGTAGCGGCGATGCGCGCGGCTGCGGGCGCCTGCCCTTCAGGAGATCAGGGCGCTGGGGCCGTATGTGCAGGTCGCGGATTTGGGGCCCCGCCCATCGGCGGAAGCGCCAGACCGGAGGCGGCGCCTGAAGACGGCGCCGAGGACGGCGAAGCCGGCGCGCCGCTGTCGAGCGGCGGAAGCTGAACCGGCGGCGGCGAGGCCTGGCCGGGAGACTGGCCCGGAGCGGGAGTGACGGGCAGGCGCTTGGCCAGGGTGTCCGGATTGACCGACTGCGACTTCAGCCGATCCAGAATCGCCTGCGACGACCGCTCGTGTCCGCCGAGGAGGGTGAGCGCCAGGCTCAGGGCCAGGAACAGGCTGAACAGCACCCAGGTCGTGCGCGTCAACAGATCGCCGGCGCCGCGCGCGGTGACCAGGCCGGTGGGGCTCCCCGTGCCGAGCGCGCCCCCCTCGGAGCGCTGCAGCAGCACCACGCCGATCAGGGCGACGCACACGAGCATGTTGAGGATGAGAAGCAGGTCACGCAGCATGGCAGGAAAGCGGCTCTTGGTCGTCGCCGGGAGGAGTGTGCGGCGCTGGAAGGCGGGCCTCTACCACCGCGCCGCGCCGCGCGCCAGCCGGACGTGATCTACGCGCGGCTCACGCCGGCGCGGCGCCCCTGGGGGTGAGAAGAATCTGTTCGTCGGCGCGCAGTCCTTCGGTCCCGATGTGCGCCGCGCTGGCTGGAGCGACACGATACCTAAGTCCCCCTGTTCCACGACGGGTGCGTGCGGGCGCCCGGCCGCCGAGGTGGGCGCCTACCGCCTATTGACTCGGTGGTTGCAGTTTGCAATAATGCCGCTCGTGTCTCGCGACCCTTTCAACATCCTGCCGCCGCCGCGCGATCGTTGCGGTCGCCACGGCGCCGGCGTGGGGGAATCGCGCATTGCCCGCGCCGAGCAGCGCCCCGCCATGTGGCGCGAACTGGCCGCGCTCGGCATGGCCTTGACGCCAGGCCGTCTCTCGACCGTCAATACGGTGATTAACGGTGGCGACCGCCTGTTCTCGAACCGCGCCGCGCTCGGCATGGCCCTGACGCGAGGCCGGCTCTCCACCGTCAATACGGTGATTAACGGTGGTGGCCGCCTGTTCTCGAACCGCGCCGCGCTCGGCATGGCCCTGACGCGAGGCCCGCTCTCCACCGTCAATACGGTGATTAACGGTGGTGGCCGCCGGTTCTCGAGGCCCGCCGCGCTCGGGACGACGTTGACGCGCGGCCGGCGCTCCACCGTCAATACGGTGATTAACGGTGGCGACCGCCTGTTCTCGCAGCCCGCCGGGCTCGGCGTGGCCTTGACGCGCGGCCGGCTCTTCACCGTCAATACGGTGATTAACGGTGGCTACCGCCTGTCTCCGAAGCTCGCCGCACTGTCTGGCGCCCGGCCCCGTTCGACCCCTGGCGCGGAAGGGCGCCTGGCGATCTTCCTACACGTTGATATTCCCGGTTTTGGTCCCAGCTAAGCGGAAGCGAGGATTGCCGCGAAGGACTCGGCCGTGAGCGACGCGCCGCCGACCAGCGCGCCGCCAACCTCCTGCGCCGCGAGGATCTGCGCGGCGTTGTCCGCCTTCACCGATCCGCCGTAGAGGATTGCCGGCCTCGGGTCCGTCATGCCGAGACGGGCGTTCAAGGTCGCGCGTATGGCGCGGTGCATCGCCTCGATATCGGCGATCGACGGCGTCAGACCCGAACCGATGGCCCACACCGGCTCGTAGGCCACCGAGAAGACCTGGCCGCGCAGCATCGACGGCAGCGAGGCGCGGATCTGCCCTGTCACCACCGCGATCGCGTCGCCGGCGCGGCGTTGCTCCAGGCTCTCGCCCACGCACACGATCGGCTCCAGCCCGGCTCGCAGCGCCGCCTCGACCTTGGCGGCCACCATCGCATCGGTCTCTCCATGCCCGGCGCGCCGCTCGGAATGGCCCAGAATCACCAGACGCGCGCCGGCGTCGGCCAGCATCTCGGCGGAGATGTCGCCGGTGAAGGCGCCGAAGGCCTCGGCGCGGCAATCCTGGCTGCCGATGTCGATCGTCGAACCGGCCAGGGCCTCGGCCATGCGCGAGATCAGCGTCGCCGGCGGGCAGAGCGCGATCCGCGCTCCCACCGGGTGCTCGTCGAGCCAGGCCATGAGGGACCGGGCCTCGTCCAGCGACGCCGCCAGTCCGTGCATCTTCCAGTTGCCGGCGATGAGGTGGCGCGTATCGGCCAAGCGGGTCTCCCAAGCGTGCTAGAGCGCTATCCTGGGCTACGTCGTCTGGGAGGCCGTGTCACCCGTCCTTGCGGCCAGGGAGGCCCCTCCACTATACCCCGCTCTCCCGGGCGCCGCGGCGCTCCGTCAAACGGCTCTCTCTCGCATGACTGGTTCGCTACGCTCTACGGCCCGAAACCCCTTCGCCGTCGCCCTGATGGGTCTGCTGATGCTGGTGTTCCTGGTGCTGGGGGTCGGCGGCGGCCGGTTCACCGACGCTTTTCGCACGACATCGGCCGACTCGGTGGTGACCGCCGGCTCCCATTCGATGGGCAGCCGCGACTTCGTGAAGATCTTCGACCGCCAGAAGG
>Ga0302314_10004432_pt1 | contig 25850 bp, 19 predicted proteins | sample III_Palsa_N2_3_FD_200533 | JGI IMG/M metagenome (GOLD analysis project Ga0302314, IMG submission 200533) | Peat permafrost microbial communities from Stordalen Mire near Abisko, Sweden - III_Palsa_N2_3 | ecosystem: Environmental > Terrestrial > Soil > Palsa > Peat permafrost | place: Sweden...
TCGCGGTGAGCGGGGTGCGCAGCTCGTGGCTGAGCCTGCGCAGGAACGTCCGCTGGAGCTCGCGCGACTGCCGCAGCGCCATCGCCTCCTGCTGCGCGAGCAGCGCCCGCTCGCGCTCAAGGGCGAGGCGCAGCGAGTTCGCCGCGTCTTCGAGCAGGTCGGTCGCGTCATCCAGCCTGGTGCCGTCGCGCCAGCGGGCAAGCAGCACGGCCCGCCGGTCGGGCGCGCTGAACGTGACCGACAGGTCCCTGTTCCCGGCCAGGCCCGTGTTTCCGTCCAGGCCAGGTGGCCGGCCGCCGCCCGTGCGCAGGGTTCCCAGGCTGGCGTGGCCGGCCACCGCGACGCCGTCCGGGTCCGCCCGGTCGAGGGCCACGCTGACCGCGGCGAGGGTCGCGGGGGGCACGCCATGGCCGGGCTGCCCGCGGTCGTGGTCACCGTCAGACCCGGCGCCCGCGGGCTGACCAGCGCCATCGCGCCAGTCGGCCGCCGTGCTCGAGTAACCGCGGCACCGCAGGGGGCCGTCAGGCTCCGCCTCGACCAGCGCCACCTCATCCGCCCCGAGGCCCCGCCTGAGGGCCTGCAGCGCGATCCGCAGCGCCGCCTCGACCGGCACCGGCCCGGCCAGGGTCTGCAGCATCTCCCTGATCGTTTCGAGCAGCCGGTTCCGCACCGTCAGCTCGTCGAGCAGCCGGTCCCGCTCGATCGCGCTGGCGGCGTACCCGGCGTAGAGCGAGGCGAGGTCCAGGTCGTCGCGGCGCGGCTTGCCCGGCATCGCGCGGAACACGGTGATCACGCCGAGCAGCCCGCCCGGCCCGAGCACGGGCACCGACCAGGAGCTGGCGACCTTCGCCGACCGGGCCAGGTTACCGAAGATCTGCCAGGAGCCGCCGTCCGTCCGCAGGTTGTCCTCGATCACCGGCACCTGCCGCTCGGCGGCAAGGCCGACCGGCCCGCCCGCCACCCCGACCGGCAGCCGCGCCCAGGCGTCGAGCAGCGTGCCCGGCATCCCGAGGGACGCCGTGCTCACCAGCTCTCCGTCTTCGAGCAGGTGGATGGCCAGGCGTTCGCTGCCGAGGGCAGCGCCGAGCGCGGACAGGATCAGCGAGAGCGACGACGACGGGTCGGAGGAGACGAGCCGCCCGGCGAGCCCGTGCAGCCGGGTGAGCTGGAAGCGCGCCGAGGAGTCGACCGGCTGGCCGGAAACCAGCGCCACCACGTCGTCCGGGTGCACCTCGCTGGGCAACAGCTCCGCGACCACCCGGCCGTGCCGCAGCACCACGATCCGGTCCGCCAGCCGGAACATCAGCTCGGTGTCGTGCGCGGACAGCAGGATCGTGGTGCCCGCCGCGCGCAGCCGGGTGATCAGCCGCTCGACCAGCGTGGCCTCCCGCACCGCGAGCGAGGCGGTCGGCTCGTCCAGCAGCAGTATCCGGGGGTTGTGCGCCATCGCCCGCGCGACCGCCACCATCTGCCGTTGCGCGCCGGACAGCATTCCGACCGGCCGCGTGGTGTCCCGCAGCGGGATGCCGAGCCGGTCAAGCAGCAGCGCCGCGTCCTTGTGCAGGGCCACCTCGGAGAACAGGTGCCTGCGGCGCTCGTTGCCGAGCATCACGTTCGCGGCGATGTCAAGGTTGTCGGCCAGCGCCAGGTCCTGCCAGACCACGCGCACCCCGAGCCTCGCGGCGGCCTTGGGGAACGGCGCCACCGCCTGGCCGCGCACCCTGATCGACCCGGACAGCGGCGTGAGGTCGCCCGCGATGGCCCTGATGAGCGTGGTCTTGCCCGCCCCGTTCTCGCCGGCCAGGGCCACCACTTCCCCGGCCCGCAGCGCGAGGCGGACCCCTTCGAGCGCGGTGAGCGCGCCGAAGCGCACCGTGAGCGCCGACACCGCGAGCTCCGGTGTGAGGCTCGCCGTATCGCGCTCCGCACTGCTGGTCACAGACACCATTGTTATCCAGACTCAGGGGTGGGTGCCCCATCTAGCCGTCAGGTCGGGAGGCCCGGCTTGGCGGCGGCCGCGGGGGCGGGCGCGACCGCGCGCCCGCCCACCCGGACCGATCCGGACACCATTCTTATCCGAGGGCGCGCCCATTCCTATCCAAGGTCAAATTCAGAGTCTCCTGAACGGACCGTGGTTCCACCTCAAACCGCCGGTGGTGACGCCCGGACCGGGGCCGGCCGGGCAGCGCCCAGGCGCGATCACCGAGCAGCGCCAGGCCGGCCGGGAGCAGCACGCCGCGCACCACGGTCGCGTCGATGAGGACGGCGACCGCCATCGCCACGCCGAACACCTTGAACTCGATCTCCGACAGGGTGGCGAAGATCGAGAACACCGCCACCATGATCACGGCGGCGCTGGTCACCACGCCGGCGCTCGAGGTGATCCCGTCGGTCACCGCCGCCTTGGCGGACGCGCCGCGCAGCCGCAGCTCCCTGATCCGGCTGAGGATGAACACGTGGTAGTCCATGCTCAGCCCGAACAGCAGCACGAACATGAACAGCGGCAGCCACGGGGTGATCCCGCCGTAGGAGCTGAAGCCCAGCAGTCCCTGCAGGTGGCCGTCCTGGAAGATCCAGGTCATCACGCCGTAGGCGGCGCCCACCGACAGCAGGTTGAGGCAGATGGACAGCGCCGGTATCGCCACCGACCGGAAGCTGAACATCAGCAGCAGGAACGCCAGCCCGAGCACGAAGGCGAACACCAGCGGCGTGCGGCTGTCCAGTTGCGCGCTGAAGTCGGTGTTGCTGGCGGTGTCCCCGCCGACGGCGTAGCTGATCCCCGGCACCTTCCCCAGCGTCGCGGGCAGCACCCGCGTGTCGAGCGTGTTCAGCGCGTTGACCGACGTCGCGTTGGTGCCGTCGCCCGCCAGCGGGACCGAGACGACGAGCACCTGGTCGCGGGCGGGCTGCCCGGCCCCGAACAGCGCGGTGGTGATCGGCTCCCTGATCGCGCCGTGGGTCGCCGCGACCTGCCCGTGCAGGGCGGTGATGGCCTCGGTCACCCGCGTCCCGCTTAGGTTGTCGCCGGTCACGACCACCTCGGCCGGCTCCGGGCCGCCGGGGAAGGCCTGCTCGATGGCCTCGGCGGTGCGGATCACGGGCACGCTGTTGGGGAAGGAATGCAGGTCCGGGTTCTCCAGGTGCAGCGAGAGCAGCGGCGTCGCCAGCGCCAGCAGCACGATCGCCGCGAGCCCGCCCAGCGCCAGCGGCCTGCGCACCACCGCGCGGACGACCAGACCCCAGAGCCGGGACGGGCGGGCGGCGGCCCGGCGGCGCCCGAGGAACGGGATCCGGCCGCGGTCGGTCGCCTGGCCGAGCAGCGAGAGCAGCGCGGGCAGGAAGGTCAGCGACCCGAGCACGGCCACGCCGACGACGAGGATGGTGCCGATCGCGACCCCGGAGAACACGTCGATCCCGGTCAGGAACAGCCCGGCCAGGGAGATCATCACGGTCAGCCCGGACACCACGATGGCCCGGCCCGAGGTGGCGGCCGCGATGTGCAGCGCCTCCTTGGTATCGCGCCCCGCCGCTCGTTCCTCACGGACCCGACGCAGGTAGAACAGCGAGTAGTCGATCCCCACCGCCATCCCCACCAGCAGCACGATCGCCGTCGTGGTGCCGTCGATCGGCACGATGCGGCTGGGGATCGAGAGCAGCGAGATCGCGGCGATCACCGCGGTGCCCGCCAGCAGCAGCGGGATGCCGGCCGCGATCAGCGCGCCGAACACGATCAGCAGCAGTCCCAGCGTGACCGGGAGCGAGGTGACCTCGGCCGTCCTGAAGTCCTGGCCGACCTGGGCATTGGCGGTCCGGTCGACGCTGGCGCCCCCGGCTTCGGCGACCGTCAGGCCCGGATGGCGGGCCTGGATGGCCGCCACCGCGTTCAGCGCCGGGACCACGGCGGTGTCGTCGTTGTCGGGGTTGCCCGCGACGTTGAACGTGACCAGGGCCGACCGGCCGTTGACGAGCCCGGGGCTGGTGAACGGCGACTGGATGTCGGCGGCGGCGGCGGGCAGCCGCTCGAGCGCCGCCACGACCTGCCGCACCGCCGCGCGCAGTTCCAGGTCGCCGGCGAAGGTCTGGGCGGCCGAGCGGCCCTGGATGAGCACGCTCTCGGCGTCGGGCTGCTGGACCGACGGCTCGTTCAGTATGCGCTCGGCCCGGCCCGCCTGACCGGGATCGTAGCTGTTGGTGTTGCTGGTGCCGAGATGCTGTCCGACCGCGAACGCGGCGACGATCAGCAGCAGCCAGGCAATGACGACGATCTTGCGGTGCCGAACCGACCAGCCGGCCACGCGCTCAACAACGGGGCGCGGATTGGTAGTCGTCCGCGCGGGCTCTGTAATCATGCCCTAAGGCTCGCCGCCGCGGGCGGTCGGGGCCATGGTGGAAACTCCCGAGCCCATGGTGGGGTTAGCCTCCGTACGTTTCCGGGGGCAGCACGGATGGCCGGCCGTTGCCGCGATGGCCTAGCGTCACCAGTATGCATCTCATTCGCGACCTGGTGTCGGCGCGCACCTGGCTCGCCCTCATCCATCATCTGGCCGGGTTGCTCATCGGCTTGGCGGTCATCTTCATCGTCACGTTCGGCATCGGCTTCGGCGTCGGCGCCCTGCCGCTGGCGCTGGCCGGACTGCCGCTGCTCGGCCTCACGCTGCGGTTCACCGACTGGCTGGCCCGCTTCGAGCGGGCCCGGTTCGCGGTCCTGCTCGACGTGGCGATCCCGGCCTGGCCGCAGGACGCCCGCCCGGGCTACCGCTGGCTGCTGATACCGAGCTGGCGCAAGCTGAGCAGCCGCGCCACCTGGAGCGAGGTCGGCTACGGCCTTCTCCGGCTGCCGGTCAGCGTGGTCACGGTGGCGATCAGCGTCAGCGCGGCCGCGTTCGGCCTGCTGCTGCTGACCCTGCCGCTGTACAACGGGGCGCTGCCGAGCCGCGGCGCCGTCATCGACGGGACGGTCGTGCGCGGCGGCCCGGCGATGGCCGGCGCCGCCGTCGCCGGGCTGGTCCTGCTGCTGGCCTCGGCCCAGCTGGCCCGGGGCCTCGCGCTGGCGGACGCCGCCGTCAGCCGCCGCCTGCTCGGGCCGCCCAGCCACCTGGCCGCCCGGGTCACCGAGCTGGAGCGCAGCCGCGAGAGGGTGGTGGACGCGGCCGAGGCCGAGCGACGGCGGATCGAGCGCGACCTGCACGACGGCGCCCAGCAGCGGCTGGTGGCGCTGGCGATGGAGCTCGGCCGGGCCCAGGCGAAGTTCACCGACGATCCCGAGGCCGCGCGCGATCTGGTCGACCAGGCGCACGCGCAGGCCAAGGAGGCGCTGATCGAGCTGCGGAACCTGGTCCGCGGTGTGCACCCGCCGGTGCTGACCGACCGCGGCCTCGACGCGGCGCTGTCCGGCCTGGCCGCGCTCTGCCCGGTTCCGGTGGATATGCAGGTCGATGTGCCGGTCCGGCCGAAGCCCGCGGTCGAGGCGGTCGCCTACTTCGTCGTCGCCGAGGCGCTGACGAACGTCGCCAAGCACTCTCGCGCCAGTCAGGTGCGGGTGATGGTCGAGGGCCACGGCTTCCCCGGCTCGCTCACGGTCTTGATCAGCGACGACGGGATCGGCGGGGCCGATCCGGGCGGAGCCGGGCTGTCCGGCCTGGCCGACCGGGTCAGCGGCGTCGACGGCGAGCTGTCGGTGGAGTCGCCGTCCGGCGGCCCGACGATCATCTCGGCGGTGCTGCCATGCGGATAGCCATCGCCGAGGACTCGGTCCTGCTCCGCGAGGGGCTGACCCGGCTGCTGGTCGAGGCCGGGCACGAGGTCATCGCGGCCGAGGCCGACGCCGAGCGGTTCCTGCGCGCGGTCGCAGGCAGCGTCCCCGACGCCGCCGTGATCGACGTCCGGATGCCGCCCACCTTCACCGACGAGGGACTGCGGGCCGCCCTGGTGGTCCGCGACCGCTGGCCCGACGTCGGCGTGCTTGTGCTCTCCCAGTGGGTGGAGGAACGGTACGCGACCGAGCTCATCGCCGGCCGCCCGCGCGGCGTCGGGTACCTGCTCAAGGACCGGGTGGCCGACGTCACCGAGTTCCTCGACGCGCTGACCCGGGTGGCCGAGGGCGGCAGCGCGTTCGACCCCGAGGTCGTGGCGCAGCTGCTCGCCCGCAGTCGGCACCCGCTGGGCGACCTGACACCGCGCGAGCGCGAGGTGCTGGCGCTGATGGCCGAGGGCCGGTCCAACGGCGCGATCGCCGACGCGCTGGTGGTCGGCGGCGGCGCGGTGGAAAAGCACATCAACAACATCTTCACCAAGCTCGGGCTCGCCCCGGGCGAGCGGGACCACCGCCGCGTGCTCGCGGTCCTGCGCTACCTGAACGGGGTAAACCCATGATCAAGGACCTGCCCGCCCCCAGCCGGCCCGCCCCCGGCCGGCTGCGCGTGACGCCGGCCCGGCGCGCCGTCCTCGCCCTCGGCGTGCCGGTCGCGCTCGCCCTCATCGGCGCCGTGACCTACAGCCTGGTGGCCGCCGTCGGCACCGCCAGGTACCCGGTGAAGTACGCGATCCCGATCAGTGACGGCCGGCTGACGATGAACTTCGGCGGCGGCGACCTGACCCTCCAGGGCACCGACGGCCGCACCGCCCGCCTAACCGGCACGGTCCAGTACAGCCTGGTCCGGCCGCACCTCAGCCTGGCCGACGAGGGCGGGCAGGGAGCGGTCTTCACCTTCACCTGCGGCATCTCGACCGGCAACTGCGCGCTCAACGGCACCGCCGACGTCCCGTCCGGGACCGCGGCCACCATCTCGACCGACGGCGGCGACCTGACCGCCAGCGACCTGACCGGCGGCGTCTCGCTGACCAGCGGCGGCGGCGACCTGTCGGCAACCGACATCGCCGGCAACGCGTCGCTGCAGACCGGCGGGGGCGACCTGACGGCGACCCAGCTGACCGGCGACGCCGACCTGGGCACCGACGGCGGCAACATCACCGCCACCGCGATCGGCTCCCCGCGCGTGACCGCCGACAGCGGCGGCGGCGACATCGAGATCGTGTTCACCCGCGTGCCGCAGCACGTCCAGGTAAGCGCCGACGGCGGCGACGTCACGATCGTCGTCCCGCCCGGCCCCGCCGCCTACGACGTGACCGCCAGCCCGGACGGCGGCAACCTCAACGACGGCGTGCCCCTGGCCTCGTCCTCCGCCCACGTCATCACCGTGTCAAGCGGCGGCGGCGACATCACCATCGAGCAGGCCCCCTGACGCGCCATCCCCGATCCGCCGGTCCGCCCGGCCCACCGGGAATATCCGCATCCGGCAGCCGGCCACATGACCCGGAGCGGGAAGAAAAATTCCCGCGCAAACCGCTAGCGCCACCACGCAAATGCCCTGCTTATTATGGCATTGCCAATAGCAAAGAATTGCAAAATTGCCAATCGCAAACATTTGCAATTTGCTTTACGGAAAATCGTCGCTATCTTCTTTTCTGGTCACTTATCCGCGCCAGAGGAGGCGTCATGACTGACGATCTTGCAGATCCGCAGCAATGACGAGACAGCATCGAGGCCCGAGTCGGTACGCTAGAAGCCACCGTCAAGACCGAGGCACACCTGAGAGCCACGATGGACTTCGACATGGGCAAGATGCAGGCTGAGTTCCGCGCCCAGCGGTCGATGCTACTCAACCGCCAATTAACGCGAGCGGGCCGGTTGGTCATGGCCCGCTCGCGTTACCGTGTTCCCGTGACGAATGCTCACCATTCTGTTCCTCTGACGAACGTCGGCAACTCCGTGACGAGCGCCGACGACTCCGCGACCGGGGTGGACGCTTGCGCTGGCGGGTGGGTGGCGGTAACGCTTCTCCCCTTCGCCGTCGGCGACCCGTCTGGGCCACTGACCGCGACCGTTACGGTGGCCCCGACCTTGGACAGGCTGCACCTAAGCGGCGTCGTCGGGATCGACATGCCGCTCGGCCTCCTCGCAGGCGGCTGGCGGGTCGCCGACGTCCTCGCCCGGCGGGCGCTCGGCCGACGCGGCGTCACCGTCTTCGCGATCCCGCCCCGGCCGGTCTGGCAGCAGCCAACGTACGCCGAGGCCAACAAGGCGTGCCGCGAGCTCACCGGCAAGGGCCTGTCCGCTCAGACCTGGGGCCTGCGCGGCAAGATCCTCGAAGCCGACGCTTACCGCCGCACCTCGCCCGCCCGCCTGCACGAGGTCCATCCCGAGCTCTCGTTCGCCGCCATCGCGGGCGCGCCGCTCGCCGCCAGCAAGCACACCGCCGACGGCCTCGTCCTCCGCCGGGAACTGCTCGCGCGGGTAGGCGTCACCCTGCCGCCCAAAGTCCCCGGCGCGCCCGAGAACGACCTGCTCGACGCCGCCGCCGTGGCTTGGTCCGCCCGCCGCATCGCCGCCGCCGAGGCCGTCACCCTCACCAGCCCGTCCCAGCTCGCCGACGACGGCGCCGAGATCGCGATCCGCTACTAGTCACCCCCGCCGGCCACCCCGGCACCCAGCCACTTCCGCACCACCCTCCTCGTCCACCTCTGCCGTGACATAGAACCGACCGTTGCGGAAGCGACGGGCTCGGCGCCTATTACAGCGCCGCGAAGGCGTTCTCCAGCAGGTCCAGGCCCTCTTCGAGGAGGTCCTCGCCGATGACGAGGGGCGGCAGGAAGCGGAGCACGTTGCCGAAGGTGCCAGCGGTGAGGACGAGCAGGCCCGCCTGGTGACAGGCGTTCGCGACCGCGACGGTGGCGGCCGGGTCGGGCTCGAGCGTGCCCGGCTTGCACAGTTCGACCGCGACCATCGCCCCCCGGCCGCGGACGTCGGCGATGACGGGGTAGGTCTCGGCCAGCTTGCGCAGCCGGGGGAGCATGATGTCGCCGATCCGGCGCGCACGGCCGGCCAGGTCCTGGGACTCCATGGTCTCGATCGCGCCGAGGGCGGCCGCGCAGCAGACCGGGTTGCCGCCGTAGGTGCCGCCGAGGCCGCCGGGGTGGACCGCGTCCATGATCTCGGCCCGGCCGGTCACCGCCGCCAGCGGCAGGCCGCCGGCGATGCCCTTGGCCGTGGTGATCAGGTCGGGGACGACGCCCTCGTGCTCGCAGGCGAACCAGTCGCCGGTCCGGCAGAAGCCGGTCTGGATCTCGTCGGCGATGAAGACGATGCCGTGGGCCTGGCAGAACTCCGCCAGCCCGGCCACGAAGCCGGCCGGCGGGACGATGAACCCGCCCTCGCCCTGGATCGGCTCGAGGATCACCGCGGCGACGTTCTCCTCGCCGACCTGGGTGTGGATCAGGGACTTGATGACGCCGAGCGCCTCCGCCTTGCACGCCTCGGGGCCGTCCGGCCAGCGCAGCGGGTAGGCCATCGGGACCCGGTAGATCTCGCTCGCGAACGGGCCGAATCCCTGCTTGTACGGCATGTTCTTGGCGGTCAGGGCCATCGTCAGGTTGGTGCGGCCGTGGTAGGCGTGGTCGAACGCCACCACCGCCTGCCGGCCGGTGTGGTGGCGGGCTATCTTGATCGCGTTCTCGACCGCCTCCGCGCCCGAGTTGAACAGGGCGCTCCGCTTCTCATGGGTCCCCGGCGTGTGCCGCGCCAGCTGCTCGCACACCTCCACGTACCCCTCGTAGGGGGTGACCATGAAGCAGGTGTGGGTGAACTGGGCGACCTGCTGCTGCACCCGGCTGGCGACGGCGGCGGCGGCGTTGCCGACCGATGCGACGGCGATGCCCGACCCGAAGTCGATCAGGGAGTTGCCGTCGGCGTCGAGCAGCACGCCGCCGCCGGCCGCGGTGATGAAGACCGGCAGCGTGGTGGATATGCCTCGCGCAACGGTCGAGTTGCGGCGCTCCATCAGGGCGCGAGACGCGGGTCCGGGGATCTCGGTGACTAGGGTACGGCGTTGCGGCAGCTCAGGGCCGCCGACGGGGAGTGCGGTCATGATCGGACGATAACATCCACAGATGCCTGATCAGAACTGTGGATCGGCCGGAGAAGGGATTCACGACGTGCCCGAAGACGAAACCGGGGGTCCCCGCGACGGGGTGGGCGACGAGATGGCGGGCGGGAGGCAGGACGCTGCCGACGGGAAGCCCGTCGCCGCGGGCGCGCGGCCGGACGTGCCGGGCGGCATGTTCGGCGGCGTGTTCATGCGCGGCGGCCCGGTTGCCGACGACGCCGCCTGGCTGCGGGCGATGCTCGCGGCCGAGGCGGCCCTCGCCCATGCGCTCGAGCAAGCCGGGCTTGCGCCGGCCGGCGCCGGGGCGTCGGTGAGCGCCGCGGCCGCGCGGACCGGGGACTTCGACCTCGCCGAGCTGAGCCAGTCGTCGGCGCTGACCGGCAACCCGGTGCCCGGGCTAGCGCGGACGCTGACGCGCCTGGTGCCGGACCCGGCGGGCAGGTCAGCGGTGCACCAGGGCGCCACCAGCCAGGACATCATGGACACGGCGGCCATGCTGCTCGCCCGCGATGCTATCGACGCGGTCGTCCTCTCCCTGTCGGGCGCGGCGGCCGCGGCCGCGCGGCTGGCCGACGCGCACCGGGGCACACTGATGATCGGGCGGACGCTGCTCCAGCAGGCGGTGCCCGTCACCTTCGGCGTGGTCGCGGCCGGCTGGCTGGCCGGGATCGACAGCGCGCTCGACGGGCTGGCCTCCGTGCGCGACACCCGGCTGGCGGTCCAGCTCGGCGGCGCGGCGGGCACCCTCGCTTCCCTGGGCCCGTCCGGTGCCCAGGTGAAATCCCTGATGGCAGCGGAGCTCGGGCTGCTCGACCCGCCGCTGCCGTGGCACACCGAGCGGCTGCGGATCATCGACGTCGCGGTCGCGATGGCGCGCGTGACCGCCGCCCTGTCCAAGATCGCCCGCGACGTGACGCTGCTCGCGCAGACCGAGATCGCCGAGGTCAGCGAGGGCGCGGAGACGACCGGGGCGGGCGGCGGCCCGGCCGCAGCAGGGTCCGCGCCGCGCCGTGGCGGCTCGTCGGCCATGCCGAACAAGAGCAACCCGGTCGCGGCGGTCGCCATCCTCGGCTGCGCGCGGCAGGCGGGCGGACTGCTCGCCACCCTCGTCGCCAGCGCCGAGCAGGAGCACCAGCGCGCGGCCGGCGCCTGGCACGCCGAGTGGCAGCCGTTCAGCCACCTGCTCCAGCTGGCCGTCTCCGCCGCCGCCTGGTCGCGGGACCTGCTGGCGAACCTGACCGTCGACACCAGCCGGATGGCCGCCAACCTGGCCGCGACCCGCGGGCTGCCGATGGCCGAGCGGGTCACCGCGCTGCTGCGCGACTCCCTCGGCGCCCCGCAGGCGCACGACCTGGTCGCGGCCGCCGCCGCGCGGGCGGTCTCAGCCGGCGTCCCGCTCCGCGACGCGCTGCTCGCGGCGCCGGACATAGCCGGCAAACTCGACCAAGCGGGGATATCCGCGACCGAGATCGACCAGGCCCTCGACCCGGCCGGCTACCTCGGCGCGTCCGACGCCTTCATCACCGCCGCCCTAGCTGCCCACGATGCCCCATAACAGCCAACGGTCACGGCCATGCGCGAGCCGAGCCCAGCCGGGCCGCCAGCACCCGACCCAGATAACAGCAAGAGGCGAGAGCGGAGCAAGCACCCAATGAACGACGAAGAGCGCACCGAGCAGGGCATGGCGGTCCGGCGGGCGGTCCTCGGTGACGCGCACGTGGACCGCGCGGCCGCGAACACGACCGAGTTCACCGCCCCGTTCCAGGACTGGATCACCCGCTACGCCTGGGGCGAGATCTGGTCGCGGCCGGGCCTGACCAGGCCGCAGCGCTCCATCGTCACCCTCACCGTGCTCGCCGCCCTGCAGCACGAGGACGAGCTGGCCATGCACACCAAGGCCGCCCTGCGCAACGGCCTGACCGAGGACGAGATCCGCGAGGTGCTGCTGCAGGTCGGCCTGTACGCCGGCGTCCCGGTGGCGAACCGCGCCTTCGCCATCGCCAACCGCGCGATCGGCGAGTACCGCGCCGAGCAGGGGTAGGGCCGGCCGGGAAGAGCGGGCGGGGAAGAGCGGGCGGGGAAGAGCGGGCGGGGAAGAGCGGGCGGGGAAGAGCGGGCAGGGACGCGCTCCGGAGCGGGAAAGCCTTGTGCTCTAGCCCAGCCGCCGCTGCCTGCGCTTTGGGGTGAGGCCAGCAGACGCTTGTCCGACATGCGAACATCTGTACTCTAGGCGGCGAAGACCGGCGCATCGGATATATCGTCTGGTTAACTGGCTGAAGGAGTTAGACCACCGTGACAGTGTCAGAACAGGGACTCATCGCCGCTGACTCCGGCAAGCTGGTCTTGCCCGAGTACGCGAAGCCTCAGCCGGGTAACCACCCGCCGCTCGACTCGCCCGGCTACAAGTCGACCGCGCTCCGTCACCCGAAGCAGCCGCTGGTGCTGCTGCCGCAGCGGCTCACCGAGGTGACCGGGCCGCTGCTCGGCGACGACCTGATCACCATGCAGGACGCCGACCTCACCACGCAGCACGCGGGGGAGCCGCAGGGCCAGCGGATCATCGTGTTCGGCCAGGTGCGCGACTCCGGCGGCAGGCCGGTGCCGGACACGCTGATCGAGATCTGGCAGACCAACGCGGCCGGCCGGTACCGGCACACCCGCGAGCACCACCCCGCGCCGCTCGACCCGAACTTCACCGGCGTCGGCCGCGCGATCACCGACCAGGGCGGTCGCTACCGGTTCATCACGATCCAGCCGGGCTCGTACCCGTGGGGCAACCACTACAACGCCTGGCGGCCGGCCCACATCCATTACAGCCTGTTCGGGCGCGCGTTCACGCAGCGGCTGGTCACCCAGATGTACTTCCCTGGCGACCCGCTGCTGCCGTTCGACCCGATCTACAACTCGGTGCCGGACGAGAAGGCCAGGGCGCGGATGATCGCCGAGTTCTCGATCGAGGACACCCAGCCCGAATGGGCGCTGGCGTACCGGTTCGACATCGTGCTCCGCGGTCGCGAGCAGTCCCTGTTTGAGGAGGCCCACGAATGAGCGAGCTGCTCACCCCGTCGCAGACGGTCGGACCGTACTTCTCGATGCGGCTGCCGTGGCCCGCGGGACCCTACGTCGTCTCGCCGGAAACGCCGGGCGCGATCACGATCCTCGGCCGCCTCTACGACGGCGCCGGCGACCCGATCCCTGACGGCCTGATCGAGACCTGGCAGGCGGACCAGAACGGCCGGTTCGCGCACCCGAACGACCCCCGCGGCCCGATCCTCGACGGCGACAAGGCGTTCCGCGGCTTCGGCCGGTGCGCCACTAACCACGACGGCTCGTTCAAGATCGTCACGCTCAAGCCGGGCGCGCTGCCGTTCGGCGACGGCCGGACCGAGGCGCCGCACCTCGACGTGTCGGTGTTCTCCCGTGGCATGCTCGACCGCTCGGTGACCAGGATCTACTTCCCCGTGGTGGAAGCCGCGACCGCGGCCGACCCGGTCCTCGAGGCCGTCCCGGCCGACCGCCGGGCGACGCTGATCGCGATCCCCGGCGGCGACGGCCTGCTCCGCTTCGACGTCTACATGCAGGGCCCACAGGAAACGGTCTTCTTCGACCTGTAAACCCAGCCCGCGCTAGCGCTGAAAGTTTGGCCGCCTCTGACCGGTCAGACTTTCAGCGCTGTCGGCTCGACCGGGACGGAGGGAGCAATGTGGCGGTAGTAGAGCTCGTCTCGTCGGTGGACGGCCCGGACGACGCGCCGGTGCTCGTGCTCGGCAACCCCATCGGCACCAACCGTAACGTCTGGTCGCACCAGCTCCCCGTGCTGAGCCGCCACTTCCGCGTTCTGCGCTATGAACCACGCGGCCACGGCGCCTCCGGCGCCCAGTCGCCCGCCCCGCCCGGCCCGTACACGATCGCCGACCTGGGCCGCGACGTGCTGGCCGTCGCGGACGCCCACGGCGTCGAGCGGTTCGCCTACGCGGGCGTCTCCCTGGGCGGCATGACCGGCATCTGGCTGGCCGCCAACGCCCCCGAGCGGGTCACCTCACTCGCCGTCTGCTGCGCCGCCCTCACCGCGATGCCGAACCCGCAGGCCTGGCACGACCGCGCCGCCCTGGTCCGCGACCAGGGCATGGCGCCGCTGGCGGACCTGGTGGTCCCGCGCTGGTTCACCCCCGCGTTCCTGGCGCGCGAGCCCGAGGCGGTGCAGACGGTGGTCGACATGCTCAAGGCGACCAATCCCGAGGGCTACGCCGGCTGCGGCGAGGCCATCGCCGCGCTCGACCTCCGCCCGTTGCTCGGCTCGGTGCGGGCCCCGACCCTGGTGCTGTCAGGCGCGGAAGACATCGCCGCGCCGCCCTCGGTCGGCGCCTACACCGCCCGCAACATCCCGGGCGCCCGCCTGACCGTCATCCAGGCCGCGTCCCATTTCGCCCACTACGAGAAACCCGGCCCGGTCACGAACGCCCTCCTCAGCCACTTCAAAACCGAAAGTCAAAGTCACCCCTCATCCTGAACGATCCCGTGTTTCACCCACCTGCGCTCCGCTTTCCCGCTCGCCGCCGGGCGCTGTGTTTCCCCCGCTCGCCGCCGGGCGCTTGAACCCCCTGCTTTCTCCCTCGTCGCTCGGTCGCTCGTTCCTCGCTCCCTCCCTCGTCGCTCGTTCCTCGCCCCCTCCCTCCTCAGTGCGAAAGCAGGGGCGCGCCCTTTGGCTCGCGGGAGGAGAGGGGGGAGCCTTTGGCTCGCGGGGGAGTCCCGCTCCCTTCCTGGGCCCCGGGCGCTTTAACCCGATACCTTCCCTCTCGCCGTGGGTGCTTCCCCGCTCGAGGCCGGGAATCCCTCGGCCGCTCTATGCGCGAGTGTCGACGAAGCGTAAAAATAAGTTGTTACCCCGGACTCGGTGTAACCGGCCGCCTCACGCGTCAGTACCGCAGATTCCGGAGTGTGTCAGGGTGCGCATCACGCTCATCATCGTCGTCGTGGTGGCCGTGGTGGTGGTCCTCGGCCTGCTCGGCCTCATCAGCCGCCGGCGGACCCGCCCGCTGGCGCGGCACCTGCGCAGTACCACCTTCAGCCAGCGGCGCTCGGACAGAATCAAGCGGGCCGCGGCCGAGGACGTGGCGGCGGTGGAGCAAGACGACGAGTACTACCGCCGGGCCAGGCGCGGGGATCCGGACCCGGACAACGAAATCTGAGGCGGGGCGCCCTGGTACGGCAGTTGACGCCGGCTGGCGCCGGCGTGTGCCAGGCTTGGAGTATGCCCGAGGACCTAGCCCACTTCACTGAGGCCGCCGCGCGGATCGCCCCCTACGTTCGCCGGACGCCGCTGCTGACCGCGCGCGTGGACGGCCGCAAGGTCAGCCTCAAGCTCGAGCATCTCCAGGTCGCCGGGGTGTTCAAGATCCGCGGTGCGCTCAACGCGCTGCTCGTCAAGCGGGAGGCGACGGCGTCCAGGCACAAGGCGGATGCCCGGGTCGTCACCGCGTCCGGCGGCAACCACGGGCTGGGCGTGGCGACCGCCGCCCGCTGGCTCGGCATTCCCGCGACCGTCTACGTCCCCGTCACCGTCCCGGACATCAAGGCGGCCAGGATCACCGCGGCCGGCGCAGACGTGGTGAAGACCGGTCGCGTGTACGCCGACGCCGAGCGCGCCGCCCGCGAATTCGCGGCCGCCCAGGGCCTCTATTACGTGCACGCCTACGACGACCCGGCCGTGGTCGCCGGCCAGGGCACGATCGCCCTGGAGATCGAGGCGGATCTCCCTGAATGCGAGGTGGTGGCCGTTCCCGTCGGCGGCGGCGGCCTGCTGGCCGGCGTGAGCAACGCGCTCGCCGCGATTGACCGCGCGAGCGACGTCGGAGCCCGCCCGGCGGCCGGACCGGGACCCCGCCGCGTCATCGGCGTCGAGCCGGAAGGCTGCCCCACCCTGCACGCCGCCGTCGAGGCGGGCGAGCCCGTCGACGTCGGCGCCGACTCGGTGGCGGCCTCCGCGCTCGGGGCGGCCCGCATCGGCACCCTGGCCTTCGCCGCCTACCGGTCCAACCCGGTCGGCCTCGCGCTCGTCAGCGACAAGGAAATCGTCGCCGCCCGCGACCGCCTGTGGGAGGAGTTCCGGCTGGCGGTCGAGCCGGCCGCCGCCACCGTCTTCGCCGCCTGGCTGGCCGGCCACATCCCCGGCGCCCGCCCCTGCCTCGTCCTGTCCGGCGCCAACGCGACCTGGACCCCCGCCTAATTCACGCCCGCGACCCAAGGCGCAGGCAACGCTGAGGCCAGTCGGCCGGCATCTGAACCGCCCAGCGACCCACCCCTTCGCGCTCACACTGCCTTCGCGCTCACACTGCCTTCGCGCGGACGCTGAGGTCGCAGATCACGGCGCTGGTGACGGTCAGCGGGGAGGCGAGAATCCCGTGCGGGCGCAGGATCGACGCGACCTTGCGCGCGATCCAGGTGTCGCCCGCGGCGGTGGGGTGCAAGCCGTCGTGGGCATGCTGGAACTTCCAGTGCCCGGTCAGCGGGTCCATGATGATCACGTGCGGGTCGGCCTCCCTGGCCGCGGTCACGATCGCGTCGTCCTCCTCTTGCAGCGCGGACGAGATCGGCCCGGTCGGCAGTGAGAAGACGGTGAGCAGCGCGATCTGCGCGCGGGGAGCCTCCGCCCGGATGAGGTTGATCGTCCGCAGCACCTGGCGGCGCTCGATGCGCGCGGGCACGCCGCCGTCGTCGTGGCCGGCCTGCACGATCACCAGCGAGGGCGCCAGCCGGGATAGCCGCTCCACCGCGAGCATCCGCGTCATCGGGCCGAGGCCGTCAGTGCCCGTCCGCACGTAGCCGGCCCCGGGGAGCCCGTCGATGACGGCGTTCCAGCGCAGGTTCCGGGCGAAGTCGGCCGCCCAGGAGAGCGCGGGGTTATCCGGCCCCACCCCGGCCGTGTACGACGCGCCGACGATCGCCATCGCGCGGATGTCGCCAGGCCCGCGCTCGATCCCCTGCTCGCACGCGTTAAACGGACCCCCCACGGCGAGCATCCGGATCCGGTCCGTCCGCTGACCGCTCCGACCCGAATGCCCCTGCGTCCCGGCGGTGCCCGCCGGCCCCGCCAATGCCACCGAGGTCTGGTCGGCGGCGGACCCCGCGCGGGCGGTTGCCTGCTGGGAGCAGGAGGCGACGGCCAGCGCGGCGACGGCGACGCAGCAGCCGATCAGGCCCGCCCGCAGCCGGGCAGACCGGCAGATCCCCCGCGCGGACGAACCCCAGGGCCGGCGAGCCTCCCCATCAGGGCAACTCGAGCCCGGGGCAGCCCGTCTTCCCATCGGCGGGACCTGACCACTCGGCAACGCGTCTCCCGTCAGCGCAGCTCAGAGCAACGCGTCTGTCATGAGGGCAACCTCGGCTCCGGGTGACGCGCCTCGCCGTCAGCGAAACCTGGATCCGGGCAGTTCGTCACCCAATCAGCCAACGCACCCGGCACCATAAGAGTTGCATACCACCACGATACGCTCACGCCTGCGCAAGACGCTCATGCCCGAACGAGACGCTCGTGGCCGGGCGAGACGCTCGTGGCCGGGCGAGACGCTCGTGGCCGGGCGAGACGCTCGTGGCCGGGCGAAACGCTTATGCGTGCAGCAGCTGCCGGTCGGCGGCCGTGCGCACCGCCTCGGTGAGGGCGGCCAGCCGCGGGGAGTCGATACGCCAGCGCTGCCAGTGCAGCGGCACGTCGATCATGTCGGCGGAGAGCAGCGCGAGCCGGCCGGCCGCCAGGTCGGCGCGGGCCTGCGGCTCGGGGAGCATCCCCCAGCCCAGGCCGACCCGGACAACCTGATAGAAGTCAGCGCTGGAGGGGACGTAGTGGACCACGGGCGGCCATTCGCCGACGCCCCGGCGGCGGAGCAGGTCGCCCTGCAGGTCGTCCTTGTCGTTGAAGTTGACGACCGGCATCGCGGCCCAGTCGGGGGAGTCGCCGTGCCGCCACCGGTCGGCGAACCAGGGCGCGGCCGCGGGAACGTAGCGCAGCAGGCCAAGCGGCTCGGCGGTGCAGCCCTGGACCGGGGCCGGGTCGCTGGTGACGGCGGCGAGCACGTCGCCGCTGCGCAGCAGTTCCTGTGAGTGCCCTTGGTCCTCCACCAGCAGCCGCAGCGCGGTCGAGTCCCAGCGCGCGACCTCGGCCAGCACGTCGTGGAACCACACCGCCAGGGAGTCCGCGTTGACGGCCACCGGCAGCTCAACCGCGGTAGCCGCGGTGAGGGCCCGGCTGGCCTCGTCATACAGCAGCCGCGTCTGCCGCCCGAGGCGCACTAGCCATTCACCATGCGGGGTTGGCCGGCACGGCGTCCCCCGGCTGATCAGTACCTGGCCCGTCGCGGACTCCAGGGCGCGGATCCGCTGGCTGACGGCGCTTGGCGTGATGCGCAGCCGGCGGGCGGCCGCCTCGAAGGACCCGTGATCGGCGATGGCCACCAGCGCGTCGAGTTGGGCGGGGTTGAGGTCCATCAGGCAAGTGAAGCATAGCTAATGGATCTTAAGAAACTTTCGTTTGCCTTCATCATGGAGCCCGCCTACCGTCGGGACCGTGCTTAACTCCTCGCTCGCGGGCCTGCTGACCGGCCTTTCCCTGATCGTGGCGATCGGGGCGCAGAACGCCTTCGTGCTGCGCCAGGGGCTGCGGCGGGCGCACGTCGGCCCCATCGTGACGGTCTGCACGCTGTCCGACGTCGCGCTTATCGTCGCCGGGGTGGCCGGGATCGGCGCGGTCATCCAGCACGCCGACTTGGCGCTGCAGGCCGTGCGCTGGTTCGGGGTCGCGTTCCTCACCTGGTACGGCCTGTCCTCGGCGTGGCGGGCGCGGCACCCGTCCGCCCTGTCCGCGCCGCCGGACGGCAGCGCCGCCGCAGCCGACACCGCCGACACTGCCGCCGCAGCCGACACTGCCGCCGCAGCCGACACCGCCGCGGCAGTCGGCGCTCCCGTCGCAACCCGCGCGCGCGGCGCCGGCCTCGTGCCCGCGCTGCGCCGGACGTTCGCCCTGACCTGGCTCAACCCGCACGTCTACCTGGACACGGTGGTCCTGCTTGGCTCGATCGCGAACACCCACGGCCCGTCGGGCCGGTGGTGGTTCGCGGTCGGCGCGGCGGTGGCGAGCACCCTCTGGTTCAGCGGCCTCGGATTCGGCGCGCGGTTCGCCGCCCCGCTGCTCACCACCCCGCGCGCCTGGCAGGTCCTCGACCTGCTCATCGCCGCGACGATGCTGGGGATCGCGGCCAAGCTGGCGATCTAGGAAACGAGCGTGAAACCTGGGAAAACGAGCCTGAAACCTGGGTGGGGTAGTTTTCGCTGGTAACAGTGAGTGGTGAGAGATGACGGGGTATACGGCATGACGGATTACCTGATCTCGGCCGTGCTCTTCGTCGCCATGATCACGATACTCATCTACCTGTGGAAGCGCGAGCACTAGTCTCACGTCACCTGGTAGGGCCGCATCATCGAGTTGTCCTCGTGGTCGAACAGATGGCAGTGCCAGACGAACAGGCCCTTGTGGTCGAAGGTGGCCCTGACCCGGGTGATGTAGCCGGTCGGCGAGGAGCACGAGTCTTTCCGCCCCAGCTCCCAGGGGCTGGGCCCGGTGACCGGGCCGCCGTCGATCGGCTCCCGGTTGACCACCTCGAACTGCACCAGGTGCAGGTGGAAGACGTGCGAGATCGCCCCGGCGCCCTCGGGGGAGAAGTTCCACACCTCCCACAGCTCGGTCGAGCCGAGCTTGGGCCGCTCCGTGAGCGGGTCGTCCCAGCCCAGCGGGTTGGGCAGGCCGCTGGAGTCGACCGTGCCGCAGGTGTACTCAGAGATCACGTTGACCTGGAAGTTTGACCCGGTCTCGCTGAGCGACACCTGCCGGGTCTTGGTCGCGGCCTTGATGACCACGGGAGCGGGCAGCGCGAGGTGCTGGGGCGGGGTGGAGGTGTCCTTGCCCTTCAGCGGCACCACGGTGAACCGCATCACCGACGCGGTGCTGCCCGCGGTGGCGGCCGCGCCCTCGTTGGTGAGGTAGAGGTGGGTGCCGGGCTTGTGCCCGGTGAAGTCCACGATGACGTCGTAGCGCTCGGACGGCAGCACCGGCAGCCCGGTCTTCCCTGACAGCTCGACCGGGCGGGGCAGGAACCCGCCGTCGGACCCGATCACCCATAGCGGCAGCGCGACCGGCGCCGGGGCGGCGGCATGCGGATTGGCGACCACCTTGAGGGTCAGCTGGCGCACCGCGCTGCCGTTGAGGATCCGGAACCGGTACCGCCGCGGTTCGACGTTCAGGTTCGGCCAGGTGTTGCCGTTGACCGTGATCGTCGAGCCGTAATACAGCCCGTTCCAGATCGGGGGGATGTCGGTGGTCGGGATGTAGGGCCCGGGCCACGACAGGTTGGTGGCCGGCAGGTACTGGCTGCCGTTGGTGTTGAAGCTCGGGTCCTGGATAATCAGCGGGAGCTCGTAGTACCTGGTCCCTGGACGGTCGCCCCGGCGCGGCGCGGGCCCGGGCAGGTGCCCGGCCGGCAGGTCGCCGACGCCGCCGCGCAGGTTGTACAGGCCGAGCAGGCCGGCCCGGATGTTGAGCCGGGCCATCCCCAGGGTGTGGTCGTGGTACCACAGCGACGTGGCGCGCTGGTCGTTGTTGAACGCGAACTGGGCCATCCCGCTCGTCCACTCCACCCCGGCCCGGGCGTGCGCCTCCTCCTTGTACTGGTAGTACTGGCTGCCGACGGTCGCGTAGCCCTGGGGGATGTTCTTGGCCGTGGGCAGGTACCACGCCTCGGGGTAGCCGTCGGAGTCCTCGTAGGCGTGCGCGCCGTGCAGGTGCGTCACCAGCGGCACCGGTCCGGTGTACGGGCCGGGGGTCTTGGTGAACTTCGATACCTTGTCCCGGCCGCTCGTCCCGCCCGGCGGGTTGGCCCAGTGCAGCGTCGGGTCGACCGGCAGGAAGTGCGGCAGGTAGTCACCAGACGAGCTCACCAGCTGGTTCGCCCAGGTCAGCCGGGTCTCCCGGTCGACCGTGGCCTCGACCGTGTAGGCCGGGGCGTGGAAGGTCGCAGCGTTGGTGGTGGAACCGAACCCGAAGACCTGCGTCGAGGGGAACCCCTTGGGCAGGATCTGCTGGCGCAACGACCGGGCGGCCAGTGAGTAGCGGTCATAGGTCTTGGTCGTCGCCGCGGTGGGCATCGCGGGCGGGATCCAGAGCTCGGTGACGAACTGCGGGATGCTGTTCGGGTCGAGCTGGCCGACGGTCGCGCCGGAGGCGGCCAGCAGCCGGGGGCCGGCGATGGCGGCGCCCGCGCCGAGCACCGCGCCGCCGATCAGCGCCTCCCTGCGGGTTAGTTTCATCGTTTCCCCTCCCGTTAATGGACGCCGAAGCTCGTGGATTGGTGCACGCCGCTAGTGGACGCCGAAGCTGAAGGACACCGTGGTCGCGCCGGACGCGCCGCTGACCCTGACCGTCAGCGTCCACTGCCCGGTGTTGCCCACCACCGCGCTCTGCGTCTGGTACTGGCCGGGCGCGGTCTTGGTGAGCGCGAGCGGAGTCGGCCCGAGGTGGCCGGCCGGGAAGGTCAGCGCGGCCGTCACCCCGGCCGGGGCGTAGCCGCGCCCGCGGGCTCCCGTGAAGTACACGTCGACCGTGTTCGGCCCGAGCCGGGCCGGCCCGATGAACACGTGCACGGTAGCGGTGCCCGCCGCGCCGCCGGCCGCGAACGACTGGCTGGCGGTGAACGTCGGCGCGTACGCCTCCCGCCCGGTCGCCACGTTGACCAGGATCGACGTGAACGCGAGGATCACCGCCGCGACCAGCAGCTCCACCGCCACCGAGCGGCGCAGCAGCCGCATGGCGGGCAGCCACTGCGGCCCGGGCCCCGGGTCGGTTGCCGAGGTCTCGGAACCGTGTGAGGTCGGTGGGGGAGAAGAAGGGGATGGAACGAGCGGTGGCGTTGCGTTGGATCCGTCCCCCTGAGCGATGCCCGCTGGCTTGTCGTGGACGGTTGCCGTGCCGGCCGCGGTTGGCGGGTCGAAGGCCACCGGCGCGGACAGCATGACCGGCGCCGCCAGCAGACGGGCGCCGACGCCGTCTCTCGCCCCGCGGAGACCGCGCTGAATGTAGTGGCGGGCGAGGTAGCCGAGCGCGATCAGCGCCAGCAGCCCGGTGACCTTGGCCAGGATGAGCCGCCCGTAGGACGTGTCGGCCAGTGCCTGCCACGCGCCGACCTCGCGCCAGGTCTGGTAAGCGCCCGACCCGACGAGCGTGCACACGCAGGCCAGCGAGATCGAAGAGAACCGGGGCACCGCGGTGGCGACGCCCTCGTCGGCGGGCCCGCGCAGCGCGAAGCCGGCCAGCACCGCCAGCCCGCCGATCCAGACCGCCATCGCGTCCAGGTGGATGATGTCGGCCGGCACCCCGCCCCACGGTCCCTGCACCCCGGTGGAGGCGTGGTCGTACAGCGCCCAGCTCGCGGCGACCGCGGTGGTGAGGACCGCCCACGTCACCCCGAGGGCGATCCGCGCGCGCCGCCCGGCGCCCGGCAGCCGGGGCAGCAGCAGCGACGCCGCCCCGCCGGCCAGGAAGGCCATCAGCTCCCGCGCCTGCGACATGGTGCCCAGCTTGCTGTTCAGCGTGGCCTGCACCAGCTGCGGGCTGAACACCTGCCCGAGACCCTCGTTGGCGGCGTAGGGGCCCTGAATGAGCAGGCCGAGCAGCGTCGACAGCAGCAGCCCGGCCCAGCTGTAGGTGACCAGCCGGATGACGCCGGCCCGCCGCGCGCCGGCCGGCCAGCAGCTGATCAGGAACGCGACCGCGCCGCAGAGCAGCGCGAAGGTCATGTACTCGAGCCAGCGGATGATCGTGAAGGCCGCGCTGACCACGTCGTTGGGCGACACCTGGAGGGCCGGCACGTGGGTTGCGCTCGGCACGCCGATGGAGAACGTGAACTCGCCCGAGACCGGGTGGGTGTCGTCGGAGATAACGTGCCAGACCGCCGTGTAGGTGCCGTTGCCGAGCCCCGGCAGCAGCGTGACCGCGATCTCCTCCGGGTTCGCCAGCGTGGTGTCCCCGTCGTCGGCCCGGTCACCGTCGGGTGAGTAGACCACCAGGCTGGACACGGTCATGTGGATCGCCTCGTCGAACGTCGCGGTGACCTGCTCCGGCTGCTTCGGCACGACGCTGCCCTCGGCCGGGTACGTTGACGCCAGCGCGGCGTGCGCGAACAGCGCCGGCACCGCCTTCCCGGCCAGCACCGCCTTCCCGGCCGGCACAGACGTCGCGGCTCGGGCCGGCCCGGCGGTCGCGACCCCGAGCCCGAGCCCGGTCAGCGCCAGGAAGCCCGCGATCACCACCGCCGCGGCGAGCTTCCGGTGCCGACGGGTGCCAATGCGCATGGACACCAGGAAACCGCACATCTCCCATCTGCCGGGCGAAAACAGATCACTTTACTGGGTGCAGAAAGCCGGGACCGTTCATCCTGATCAGGCTTTTGACTGGCCTTCCGGGCGGCGCCGACCGCGGAGCCGCACGTTTGTCTCACGTTGCCAACGATGCCAACGTGGGTATCGAGTGCTTGTGACGACACCAGGGCAATCGTCGGTTACCGCCACCGCGGACAGCCAGCCGGCCGGTGAGGAGCACGGTCAGCGGCTGATCGCCATCTACGGCGCGCTCATGCTCGCCCTGCTGCTGGCGTCGCTCGACCAGACGATCGTCTCCACCGCGCTGCCCACGATCGTCAACGACCTCGGGGGCCTGTCCCACCTGTCCTGGGTGGTCACCGCCTACATCCTCGCCTCCACCGCGACCACGCAGGTGTGGGGGAAGCTGGGCGACCAGTACGGGCGCAAGTACCTCTTCCTCACCGCGATCGTCATCTTCCTGGTCGGCTCCGCCCTCTGCGGCCAGGCGCGGAGCATGGTCGAGCTGATTGCCTTCCGCGCCCTGCAGGGCATCGGCGGCGGCGGCCTGATCGTGCTGACCCAGGCGATCATCGGCGACGTCGTCCCGGCCCGGGAACGCGGCAAGTACCAGGGCGCGTTCGGCGCGGTGTTCGGCGTCGCCAGCGTGGCCGGACCGCTGCTTGGCGGGTTCTTCGTGGACAACCTGAGCTGGCGCTGGGTGTTCTACGTCAACCTGCCGATCGGCGCGCTCGCCCTGGTGGTGATCGCAATCGTGCTCCCGAGCACCTCGAATAGGCAGCATCACCAGATCGACTACCTCGGCGCCACCCTGCTGGCCGCGTTCGCCACCGCCGTGGTCCTGGCGACCTCCTGGGGCGGCACGACCTACGCCTGGTCCTCGCCGGTGATCATCGGCCTGTTCGCCGGCTCGGTGGTGCTCCTGGCCGGCTGGTACCTCTCGGCCAGGCGCGCGCCTGAGGCGGTGCTGCCGCTGCGGCTGTTCCGCAACCGGGTGTTCGTCATCGCCTCCGCGATCGGCCTCGCGGCCGGGTTCGCGATGTTCGGGGCGCTGTCCTACCTGCCGCTGTTCCTGCAGGTCGTGCACGGGGTCTCGCCGACGATCTCCGGCGTCTACCTGCTCCCGATGGTGCTCGGGCTGCTGCTCACCTCGATTGGCAGCGGGCAGCTGATCGCCCGGACCGGCCGCTACAAGGTGTTCCCGATCATCGGGACCGCGCTCACCGTGGTCGCGCTGCTGCTGCTGGCCACGCTGGACCCGACCACCCCGACGCTGCTGATGAACCTGTACTTCTTCATCCTCGGGGCCGGCCTCGGCCTGATCCTCCAGGTTCTCGTGATCGCGGTCCAGAACACGGCGTCGTACCAGGACCTGGGCTCGGCGACGTCGGGGGTGACGTTCTTCCGCACGATCGGCGGCGCGTTCGGCGTGTCGATCTTCGGCGCGATCTTCAGCAACCAGCTCGCCAGCAAGCTCGCGGCGGCGCTGCACGGGCGGGCGCTGCCGGCCGGGTTCAGCGCCGCCTCCGTCAGCTCCGACACCGGCGCGCTGAAGCGGCTCCCGGCCGGCCTGCAGCACCTCATCCTGCAGGCCTACAGCGACGCGCTGCACCCGGTCTTCCTCACCGCGGCGCCGATCGCCTTCGTCGCGTTCGTGCTCGCCTGGTTCCTGCGCGAGGTGCCGCTGCGCACCGCCGCCGGGGAGCCGTCGCACGCCTCGTCCCACGCCGCCGATCTGGGCGAGGCCGTCGGCGGGGCGCCCACCCAGCGGACCTCGGCCGAGGAGCTCGAGCGGGTCATGTCCCGGCTGACCGGGGTTGAGCTGCGCCGCTTCGGCTACGCCAAGCTCGCCCGCGCGGCCGGCCTCGACCTGTCCGGCGGGGCCTGCTGGCTGCTGACCAAGCTGGACCGCCACGGCGCGACGCCGGGACCGGAGCTGGCCAGACAGGCGGGGGTGACGATGGAAGAGGGCCACCCGGCGGCGCAGCTGCTGGTCGATCGGGGCCTCATCACCCGCGGCGCCGACGGCGTGCTGGCGATCACCGCGGCCGGCCACCAGATCGCCGACAAGATCTGCGACGCCCAGCGCCAGTGGATGAAGGACCAGCTCGGCGGCTGGTCGTCCGAGCAGCACGCCGAGCTCGACCAGGTCCTGGCCAAGTTCTCGCACGCCGTCCTCGGCGACGATTCCGACCGCCACCTGATCAACCGCTAACCGGTTGCGCTGGGGGCGCTGGGGGCGCTGGAGGCGTCGCGTCAAGCGGGACAGGCCCGTCCGGGAGAATTGTTGTCGGGCTTTCATGCAACCTCGGGGCGTCGGCCGGTTGTCTGTGGGGGCGAGGAGGTGGGCCGTGAGCGCGGAATCGGACGAGGAGTTCGGGGATTTCATGCGCGGGCGGTGGCCCGCGATGGTGCGGCTGGCCTACGGGCTGACCGGGGACCTGGGGCACGCGGAGGACGTCGCGCAGGCGGCCTTCGCCCGGGCCTACG
>Ga0302314_10004433_pt1 | contig 25848 bp, 20 predicted proteins | sample III_Palsa_N2_3_FD_200533 | JGI IMG/M metagenome (GOLD analysis project Ga0302314, IMG submission 200533) | Peat permafrost microbial communities from Stordalen Mire near Abisko, Sweden - III_Palsa_N2_3 | ecosystem: Environmental > Terrestrial > Soil > Palsa > Peat permafrost | place: Sweden...
GGGTGGGAGAATGCGCGATGCCGCGCCAGGGATGGCAGGATGAACTTGCAAAAGAAGGCGATGATTCGGCGCAGACTCCGGGGCGGCCCTTCTTTGGTTACTTTCTTGTGGCTGTTGACAAGAAAGTAACCCGCCATCCAGGCGGAACCGCACTTTCAATCTGCGCGCCAATAGTCCGCGCGCAAGCGCGTGCACCAAGACCTCAGAACGCGGAGCAAGGAGCAGTGGCGGAATGCGCTTCGCTTATTCCGCCCTACGGTTTGGCGGCGCGCCTAGCCCCTCGATACGCCCGCCAGGGCGGGCACTCGGGGCGAACGGAGTTTGGTGTTGGTCGTGTAGAAAATCGCCCCTCACCCTGGCCCTCTCCCCACTTCGTAGGGAGAGGGAACGCAGCTATTTCGCCGCGGCCTTCTTGCGCCGCTTATGCATCTGCAAATTCACAATCTCCACCGCCCCCGAAAACGCCATGGCGAAATAGATATACCCCTTCGGCACATGGAAATCGAAACCTTCCGCCACCAGGGACATGCCGATCAGAATCAGGAACGCCAGCGCCAGCGTGCGGATGGTCGGATGCTGGTCGACAAACCGCGCCACGGTGCTGGCGAAGAACATCATCACGATCACCGCCGCCACGATCGCCGCCACCATCACCGGAATATTCTGCGTCATGCCCACCGCGGTGATCACCGAATCGAGCGAGAACACGATGTCGAGGATCATGATCTGGGTGATGACGCCGAAGAAACTGGCGTGGCGTGGCTTGGTCGCGCCGGCGGCCAGGTCGGTGGCGCCTTCCAGCTGCTCGTGAATCTCCAGCGTGCTCTTGCCCATCAGGAACAGGCCGCCGAGCAGCAGGATGAAATCGCGGCCCGACAGTTCGTTGCCGAGGATCGTCACCCAGGGGGCGGTCAGCCGCGCCAGGAAGGCCAGCGACAGCAGCAACAGGATGCGCGTCAGCATGGCGCCGGCCAGGCCGATGGTGCGCGCCCGCGCCTGCTGCTCCAGCGGCAGCTTGGAGGCGCTGATCGAGAGGAAAATGATGTTGTCCACGCCCAGCACGATTTCGAGGCCGGCGAGGGTGAAGAAGGCGGCCCAGATGGTGCCGTCGAACAGGAAGTCCATAGGGAAATCGTAAGGGGTTTGAAAGCCATCATAGCCGGATTCGCTTTGGTGACAATCCCGTGACATTCCACCGGTTTGTCACATTCGCCGCGGATAATTGCGCCAACAGCCACGGACTACCGGCGCGTCCAGCGCCGCGGAGCGGCGAGCAATGCGTATCGCATACGGGGTGATGGGTTACGGGCGCGGCCACGCCATGCGCAGCGGCGCGGTGCTGCCTTCATTGATGGCCGAACACGAGGTGACGGTGTTCGCCGGCGGCGACGCCTACGAGGTGCTGGCGCCGAAGTTTCCGACCGTGCGCATTCCGATCATCGGCTACGCCTACAACGAGCGCGGCGGCCATTCGACCTCGTTGACCCTGTCGCGCAACTTCTCGCCGATGGCCGATCTGCTGTTCGGCGGCGCCGGCTCGGCCCTGGTGGAGAAGGAATTCCGCCAGCGCGGCATCGACCTGGTGATTTCCGACTCGGAAGCCTGGACCCATCGCGCGGCGCAGAAGCTGAAGATCCCGCGCATCAGCTACGACCACGTCGGCATCATCGCCTACTGCAAGCCGCATTTCCCGCCGGACCTGCGCCTGCTCGGCATGCGCGACGCCATCGGCTATCGGGCCCTGATGGGCGTGCCTGAACGCATCCTCATCTCCAGCTTCTATCCGGCCGAACCGGCTTATCCGAACATGCACATCGTCGGGCCGATGCTGCGCCCGGAAGTGCTGCAGGTGCCGCCGCGCGACGGCAAGTTCCTGATGGCTTATTTCAACAAGGGCGAGCACCAGTACCTGCCGCACATCGACCGCGCGCTGCGCCTGCTCGATGTGCCGGTGGTGGTGTACGGCACGCCGTTCCGCGGCCAGTCGGAGAACATCGACTTCCGCGCGCCCAGCAACGAGGGCTTCATCCGCGACCTGGCCGGCTGCAAGGCGGTGCTGTCCACTGCCGGCAACCAGCTGATCGGTGAAGCGATCCACTTCGGCAAGCCGATCCTGGCGGTGCCGGAGGAAGCTTTCGAGCAGCGCCTCAACGCCTTCATGATCGAGCGCATGGGCGTGGGCATGCGCGGCGACCGCCACCGGCTGACGCCGAGCGACATCGACCGCTTCATGGGCAATTACGACTACTACCGCTCCAACATGGGCGATCACGCCCGCGACGGCCGCGCCGAGGCGACCGAGACGCTGCACCGTTACGTCAACGAGTTGGGGCGCAAGCCGGTGCGCAGCAAGCGGGCGCGCAAGCAGCGCGACGCCGGCGCAGCGGACGAGCGTGTCCCGGTCGGGGCTTAGGCGAGAACCAGCAAAAAGACTTTCTCGCGCAAAGCCGCAAAGAAAAGCTTTTGCTTCTAATATTTTTTGCGTTCTTTGCGGCTTTGCGCGAGTCAGCTGTTAGTTGTTGAAGAAGCGCCCCAGGATCGCCCGCATCCAGCGGTTGTTTTCCTCGAAGCTGTGGTGCTGCGCCAGGATCTGATCCGGCGTCTGCACATAGCGCGCGGCCTGCGGCTGTTCGTGGCGGAACCACTCCTCGGCATTGGCGCGCGTCACTTCCAGATGGAATTGCAGGCCCAGCACCTGACTGCCCAGGGCAAAAGCCTGCTGCGCGCAAGCCGCGCTGGTCGCCAGGCATTCGGCGCCGGGCGGCAGGGCGTAGGTGTCGCCATGCCAGTGAAAGCCGGTGAAATCCTGCGGCAGGTCGGCGAACAGCGCCGATTCGCGGCCCGCCGCGGTAAGGTTCAAGAGGAACCAGCCGATCTCGCTGTCGGCGTTGCGCGTCACCGGGCCGCCCAGCACGTCGGCCAGAAGCTGCGCGCCGAGGCACACGCCCAATACGCGCTTGCCGGCATCGACGGCGGAGCGGATCAGACGCTTCTCTTGGCGCAGCCAGGGGTAGCGCTCGTATTCGTAAATGTTCATCGGGCCGCCCATCACGATGAGGGCGTCGAAAGCGGCGCTATCAGGTGGCGTTTCGCCGGCATACAGACGCGTGCCGGACACACTGTGACCGTTGGCGGCGAGCCAGGGGGCTATGCAGCCGAGATCTTCGAAGTCGGCGTGTTGCAGCCAGTGGACGCGCATTGTTGTTCGCTTCGCGTTGTTACGCTTTGGTTCTGCCTTCGAAATTCAGTGCCGCCGAATTGATGCAATAACGCGCGCCGGTCGGTTTGGGCCCATCCGGAAAGACATGACCGAGGTGCGCATCGCAGCGCGCGCAGCGCACTTCGATGCGGCGCATGCCGTGGCTGCGATCTTCCAGCGAGGCGACGGACTCGCCGTCGACCGGGCTGAAGAAGCTGGGCCAGCCGGTGCCGGATTCGAACTTGCTGTGCGAATCGAACAGCGCGGCGCCGCAGCAGACGCAGTGGAACACGCCGTCGCGATGGTCGTCCCACAACTGGCCGCTGAAAGCGCATTCGGTGCCGCCGTGGCGGGTCACCTGGTATTGCTCGGGGGTCAGCAGGGCGCGCCACTCGGCATCGGTCTTGACGATCTTCTCTACCATTTCCGGCTCCGTCATCTGTGGTTCACAAATCGCGCGTAATTTGGGCGCACGAGAACAGCCCTTCTCACATTTGGCGCATGCGCCCCGCCCGGACCTTCCGGGCGTTTTCTTTTAAGCTGCTGATAAGCTGCTGGAATGATAACAGCCGCTATTTTCGGCGCCGCCGCCGTTTCCGCCCTGCTCGCCATCGCCGCCGACTGGGAAGAGCGGCGCCATCCCGCCTTCTACCTGCTCAAGCCGCTCACCACCGCACTGATCCTGGCCGCGGCACTGAGCCTGGCGCCCGCTTCCGGTGACGGCTACCGGCGATGCGTCGTCATCGCCCTGGCGCTGTCGCTGGTGGGCGACATCTGCTTGATGTTCGAGGGCGATGGCCGGTTCGCCGGCGGCCTCAGCAGCTTCCTGCTGGCTCATGTGGGGTTCATTGTCGCCTTCCTCAAGGGGGTGGACCCGGGGTTGCCGCCGGCCTGGACCCTGCTGCCGCTGCTCTACGGCCTGGGCCTGTGTGCCTGGCTGCTGCCGCGCGCCGGCAGCCTGCGCATCCCGGTGGCCCTGTACTGCCTGGTGCTGCTGGGCATGACCCTCACGGCGGCCCTGCGCCTGCACCAGCTGGGCGGCCGACCGGCATTGCTGGCGGTGGCCGGCGCGCTGCTGTTCGTGGTGTCGGATTCCTCGCTGGCGTTGCGCAAGTTCGCCGGGCCCTACCGGGGGGCGCAGGCGCTGATCCTGTCGACCTACTGGATATCGATCGGGCTGATCGCCAGCTCGGTTTAAACGTTTCCCGGGCGCGCCGCATCCCAACTGGTTAAAGGTAAAGCGCCGGCCGGCGGGCTTTTGCGCCCTGCTATGATCGGCCGTCAGCTGTAAATATCATCCCAAACAAATTCAGAGGCATGCGATGAATAAACTGCTTTTAGGCGCGGCTTGCGCCTGTCTTGTCGCCGGCTGCGGCAAGCAACCGGAGGCTCCGCCGCCGGCAGCCGCCGCACCCGCCGCACCGGCGCTGGTGTCCGGCATCGATCTGCAATACGTGGACGACAGCGTCCGCGCGCAGGACGATTTCTACAAACACATCAACGGCAAATGGCTGGCGACGACGGAAATCCCGGCCGACAAGGGGCGCTATGGCTCCTTCGACAAGCTGATTGACGATTCGCAGGCGCAGTTGCGCGGCATCGTCGAGGACTTGCAGAAGTCCGCCGACGCCAAGGACCCGGACCAGCAGAAGATCGCCGACCTCTACTCCAGCTTCATGGATGAGGCGGCGCTGGAAGATCTGGGCCTGAAGCCGCTCGACACCGAGTTCGCCAAGATCGACGCGCTCAAGGACAAGAAGGAAATCGCCGGGCTGATCGCGCATCTCAACCAGATCGGCGTCGCCGCTCCCTACACCCCTGGCGTGCACCAGGACGCCAAGGATTCGACCAAGTATGTGTTCGACCTGGTGCAGGATGGCCTGGGCATGCCGGACCGCGACTACTACCTGCTCGACGACGACAAGATGAAGCAGGCGCGCACCAACTACGGCCAGCACGTCGAGAAGATGCTGACCCTGGCCGGCGACAAGGCCGCGGCGAAGGACGCCAAGGATATCGTCGGGCTGGAAACCGAGCTGGCCAAGGTGCAGTGGACCAAGGTACAGAACCGCGACCCGGTGAAGACCTACAACAAGGTCGAGTTCGCCAAGCTCGCCGCGCTGGCGCCCGGCTATGACTGGAAAGCCTATCTCACCGATTCCGGCGTGGACGGCAAGACCGACTACCTGGTGATCAGCGAGCCGAGCTATATCAGCGGCTTCGGCAAGCTGCTGCAGAAGACGCCGCTGCCGGTGTGGAAGGCCTACTTCCGCTGGCGCCTGCTGAGCGACTTCGCGCCCTATCTGAGCAAGGGTTTCGTCGACGAGCATTTCGCTTTCTACGGCACTGCGCTGCGCGGCATCCCGCAGAACAAGCCGCGCTGGAAGCGCGGCGTCGGCGTGGTTGAGAACAACATCGGCGAAGGCCTGGGCAAGATCTACACCGCCAAGTACTTCCCGCCCGAGTCCAAGGCGCGCATGGACCAGCTGGTGAAGAACCTGCTCGCCGCTTATCAAGCCGACATCGACACGCTCGACTGGATGAGCCCGGAGACCAAGCAGAAGGCCAAGGACAAGCTGGCCAAGTTCACCACCAAGATCGGCTACCCGGTGAAGTGGCGCGATTACAGCGCGCTGCAGATCACCAAGGGCGACCTGGTCGGCGACGTGATCCGCGGCCAGACGTTCGAGTACAACCGCAATCTCAACAAGCTGGGCACGCCGATCGACCGCAGCGAGTGGGGCATGACGCCGCAGACGGTCAACGCCTACTACAACCCGGAAATGAACGAGATCGTGTTCCCGGCCGCCATCCTGCAGCCGCCGTTCTTCAACCCGAAGGCCGACGATGCGGTGAACTACGGCGGCATCGGCGGCGTCATCGGCCACGAGATCAGCCATGGCTTCGACGACCAGGGCAGCCAGTACGACGGCGACGGCAACCTGCTCAACCCGCCGGGCTGGTTCACCCAGGCCGATCTCGACAAGTTCAAGGCCAAAACCCATGCACTGGTGGAGCAGTACGCCGCTTATGAGCCGGTACCCGGCTATCACGTCAACGGCGAGCTGACCCTGGGCGAGAACATTGCCGACAACTCCGGCCTGTCCATCGCCTACAAGGCCTACAAGCTGTCGCTGGCCGGCAAGGATGCGCCGACCATCGACGGCCTCACGGGCGACCAGCGCTTCTACGCCGGCTGGGCGCAGGTATGGCGCGGCAAGGCGCGCGACAACGAAGAGGTGGTGCGCCTCAAGTCCGATCCGCATTCGCCGTCGGCGATCCGCGGCACCGTGCCGGAGACCAACCAGGCGCCGTTCTACGATGCCTTCGGCGTCAAGGAAGGCGACAAGATGTATCTGCCGCCGGAGAAGCGCGTCAGCCTCTGGTAAACCAACCGAGGGCTGATTTCAGCCGCTGAAACAGGAAGCCCCGATGCGAGATCGCATCGGGGCTTTTTTTGTAGCGGGAGTTTGCTTGCAAGCGGGCCGGTGAGGGGCTCACCGGACACCGTATCAGCCGCGGCTGCGTCCGCCGCCCGTGCCGTCAAGGCCCGACTTGGCGGCCCCTTCAAGATAAAGGTGGATGTAGCTCTCCAGGGCCAGTGGGCTGTTGGAGGCCAGGTGATGGAAATTGGGAATGACGCCGGGCTGCTTGCCCACGCTCTGCGCGGTGGACTGGGCCGTTTGCTTGCCTGGGTTGCTTGGGGTGCGGGACATGGCGAAGCTCCTTCTTTTCTTCAAATCCTTTGGGCCGGAAGCCCGAAGGCGCACAAATTACGCCCTTCCATCCCTGGCAACTAGAGGGTATGTTTGAGAATAGCCCTACCGAAAAATGGAAGGAACTAAACCATGGATCGCCTTGAAGCCATGTCGGTTCTGCTCGAAGCCGTCGACAGTGGCAGCCTTTCCGCAGCCGGCCGGCGCCTGGGCATGCCGCTGGCTACGGTCAGCCGGAAAATTTCCGATCTCGAAGCGCACCTGAAGATCCGCCTGCTGCTGCGCGGTGGCCGGAAACTGCTGCTGACCGATGCCGGCCGTGGCTACGTGGCGGCCTGCAAACGCATCGTCGAGGACGTGGTGGAGGCCGAGCGCGTGGCCGCCGGCGAATACCGCGCGCCGACCGGCGAGCTGGTGATCAGCACGCCCCTGGTGTTCGGGCGGCTTCATGTGGTGCCGGTGGTGACCGAATTCCTCAAGGCTTACCCCGACATCCAGATCCGGCTTCAATTGACCGACCGGGTGGTGAATCTGCTGGAAGACCATATCGATCTGGCCTTGCGCATCGGCGCGCTGCCCGACAGCAGCCTGATCGCGACACGCGTGGGGACCGCGCACCTGGTGGTGTTCGCCAGCCCGGCCTATCTCGCCGAGCGCGGCACGCCGCTGACGCCGGACGATCTGCTGGCGCATGACTGCATCGCCTTCGATGCACTCTCCTCCGGCGATCGCTGGGACTTCGAGCGGAATGGCGTGGCCAGCTCCGTCCTCATCCGTCCGCGGCTGCGGGCCAACACCGCAGAGGCAGTGATCGAGGCGGCTGCCGCAGGACTGAGCATTGCACGTACCATGTCGTACCCGATTGCACGCGCTGTCGCTGCCGGCACACTTCGAATCGTATTGCAGGATTACGAACGGCCGGCGGTTCCGATCAGCCTGATGTATCCGAGCCAGCGCCTGCTGCCGCTGAAGCTGCGCGCCTTCCTCGATTTTGCTACGCCGCGCCTGCGCGAGCGGGTTGGACCGGACTTCTGATTCATCTGGTGGGAAGATAGTTCCGCCGCCGGAGATCGACGGCAATGAGCGGATGATCGTACCGGCCAGAGTGCTCGATCAGCGGACGCGGAACCTGCTCCCGCGCAACAACACGCGTTCGCGTTCAAGCTCGATTTCGCCTGTGCGACTTAAGCAACAGCGAATCGAACAAACGGGTAGCAACACTATTGTTGCGCAGCAGCAAATGCGCGCCATATCACAGTGCATGCGCGCACTACCCTTTTAGGGCGTTGCGATGATCTCCTGCTGGGTGTACAAGCGTTGTCATAAAAGCATTCTTAGAAGAACGTTTCGAGGAGCTCGGGATGAAGGGCCGTCATCATAGGTTGGCGCGGGACGCATATTGCGTACTCGCCGCGGTAGCTTGCGGGCTCTGTCTTCCCGGTTGCGAGGTGCAACCATATCGCCCGTCCGTCGCGCAAACCGCCATACCGGCCAGTCCGCCCGCCGTTCAGCGTCCGCGCCCGATTGCGGTAGCGAGTGTGGCTCGGAAACCGCAGCCGATTCAGAAGACGGTAGTGCGGGTTGCCGCTGTCACGACAGCCACGCCACGACCCGCTCCTCGCGGCACAGCCTGGCAAGTGATGCCCGGCGCAATCTACGCGACCGCGCCGACGGCGGCGGCTGTTGCCAGGGCAGCGACGCCCACCAAGGCGGTTCAGAACATCGCTGTGCTTGCGCAACCGCCGGCGGCGCAAACGCATGTAGCGGTGCTGCAAACAGTCTCGCTGAAGCCGGCAGCGGCACCGGCTCTTGACCGGGATATCCGGAGCGAAGCGCCGCATGCCTTCGGTGATGTCGAAGCCGAGGCGGTGCGCTATGCCGGCGGCCCCTGCAGCACGGACATTTACCGCATCGCCTGGGCCGCGGCGGATCTGTTCCGCATCGAACCGGTATTCGTTGCCGCCCTGATCGAGGTCGAATCGGGCTGCCACAGCGACGCGGTATCCGTGGCCGGCGCGCGCGGCCTGATGCAGCTGGTTCCCGCATCCGGCGCCCGCGAAGGCTATCGCTTCATGCACGGCACCGACCGCAAGCCGACCCTGGCCGAACTGCACGATCCGGCTACCAACATCCAGCTCGGCGTGGCTTATCTCGGCGCCTTGCAGGATCACTTTTCCTATATCGATGCGTCGATGCCCCGGCTGGTCCTGGTGATCGCGGCCTACAACTGCGGCCCGGACTTCATCGACCAGCGGCTGCCGCCCGAGGCACAGGCCTGGAACGCGGAGCAGGCGGCTCACTGGGTCAGCCACAACGCGCCGGCGGAGACACGCGCCTTCGTCGACGCGGTGATGCGCAAGGCGGCGCTCTACTCCAGCGCGGCAATGACGGCGCGCACCACCTTGGTGGCGAGCAGCAGGAGCCTGAGTCCTTAGAGCCCCTGTATCGTCCGGGCGGACGGTACGCCCGGCGCAATTTGAGGGGATGATGCGGACGACTCCGCTGACCCTCTCAATGAGCCGATGAAATCCGCAAGGCCGCCGCGCCCGCTGTCGCGGCGCATCCGCAATCTGTTCGCCGCCACACCTTTTGCCGAGCGCGTCGATCTGCGCGGAAAAAATATCATCGTCACCGGCGCTTCGCCCGGCTCCATCGGCTTCGAAACGGCGCGGGCACTGGCGGCCTGGGGCGCGACCGTGGTCATCACCACCCGGACCAATCCGCAGCTAGCGCTCGACGCACTGCATGCCGTATTGGCGGACACGGGCACGCAGCCGCAGATCACTGCGCATCCGCTGGATCTATGCCGCGCCGACTCGGTGGTGCAATTCGCCGATTGGTATGCCGCTACACACGACGCCCGACTCGACGTGCTGATCAACAATGCCGGGGTTCATCTCGATCTGCTGTCGCAATGGAAGGAGCCGCACCTGTCGGAAGACGGTTTCGAGATCCACTGGCGCACCAACTATCTGGGCACCTCGCATCTGAGCCATCTGCTGTTGCCGCTATTGCAGAAGACTGCTCAGACAGCCGGCAAGGCGCGCATCGTCAACGTGGTGTCCATGCTGCACCACAAGGGCTCGAATGCCGGTCTGTTCGAAGCGCCGCGCCCCTACAATTCCTGGGTCGCTTACGGCCTGTCCAAGCTGGCCCTGGTGCACGCCACCTTTGAGATGCAGCGCCGCTATGCCAGCACTTCGAAGGTGCAGGCGTACTGCCTGCATCCCGGAGCGGTCTTCACCAACATCGCCGGCAAGGGGCTGGCGGGCAATCGGGTGGTCGAGAGCCTGCGCAATGCGCTGAGTCCGGTCGAAGGGTTCTTTCTGCTGACGCCGGAAGAGGGCGCGCAGACCCAGCTGCACTGCGCCACGCATCCGCAGCTGGCTGGCGGGCTCTACTACGACAAGTGCCGGCCGGCGCGGGCCAGCGCGGAGGCGGGGGATGAGGCGGTCGGCGCGCGGCTGTGGGAGGAGACGGAGGCTTGGGTGAGGTCGCTGGGTTGAGGTTGTTTTGTTGGCGTTGAAATCCTTGCGTACGCGCTTGCGCGCGGGCTATTGGAGCCGCTAATTGAAAGTGCGGTTCCGCCTTGAAGGCGGGTTACTTTCTTTGACACAAAGAAAGTAACCAAAGAAATATCTCCCGATGTCTGCGCCGATCAATCACCGCAGGTGATTGATCGGTCCCCTGCGCTTCTCGCCCGCGGCGGGTTTCACCCACAGGCCATCCATGGCCTGTGGGTGAAACCTTCGGCATCCTGCCTCGCCCCGCGTCTGCGCGCGGGCCTGGTCGCCGCGGACTCCGATGCTCGGCGCAGCCAGACGGGGGGAACGTCCACAGCACGGCAACGGCAAAGGCAAAGGCAAAGGCCTGCGACTCCCCGTTTTTAGTCCCCTCTCCCCTTGGGGGAGAGGGCGTAGGGTGAGGGGTGGTTGCGGAGTGTGCGGCTCGATGCTCTGGATACCGGCTTGCGCCGGTATGACGGTGGAAGGGTAGGCTTTGCTTTTGATGTTCTCCCCCGTCTGGCTGCGCCAAGCATCACAGGACGAGGTGGATCAGCCGCGCGCAGACGCGGGCGAGGCAGGGATGCCGAAGCGTTTTTGTACAGGCCAGGGATGGCCTGTACAAAAACCCCACCTCGGCCGAGAAGCGCAGGGAACCCAACAATCGCGGAGCGATTGTTGGGCGCAGACTCCGGGGGCGGCTCTTTTGGTTACTTTTGGAGCTGTTGCCAAAAGTAACTCGCCGTAGGCGAAAAACTTCGCTCAGGCGTCAGGAGGATCCGGCACGCGCGCAAGCGCACGCAGCGCAGTCTCAGATGAGGGTGTGAGGCCAGATCCTTCGCTGCGCTCAGGATGACAAGTGGGAGAGGCTGGCGCTGGTCCCTCGATACGCCCGCTGGCGCGGGCACTCGGGACGAACGGGGGTTTGTGCTCAATCGAGTAAAAGGCACCCCTCGCCCCAACCCTCTCCCCATTGCATGGGGAGAGGGAGAAATGCGCGGTGCAGCGAACAACTGCTAGGGCTTGATCCAGCCCCAGGCCATCAGCTTCATCTTCAGCATCAGCATGAGGAAGTGCCAGATGGTCCCGATCTGCTCGCCGATGGTCGGCTTGTAGCGCGCCTGCTGGCGGATGTAGTGGCGCAGATCGCCGAGCTGCTCGTCGGTGAGTTCGGGGAAGGGCGGCATGCCGCGCGCCTGCAGGCCGCCGTGGACCACGGCGGCGAAGGCGGCTTCGTTGAGCGGGATCTGCGAGGCGCGCAGGTCGGGGGCGAAACCGCCGGCGACAGCGGCGGTGCCGTGGCAGATCAGGCAGTGCTGGTACAACTCGCGGCCCTTGGCGGCCTGCGCGGCATCGACCACGAAGGCGGGATCATCCACCGGCACCGGCTGCGACGGCGGCGGCGAGGGCGGCAGGGCGGCGTTGCCGTCCAGCACGTAGGTAAGCAGGCGGCGCGGGTGGTCGCGGCCGACCCAGCCGTGCTGGGCGCTGAGCGAGCCGAGCAGCATCTGGCCGCCGGCCCAACCGGCGAGGATGGAGACGTACTGCTTGCCGCCAACGCTGTAGGTGATGGGCGGAGCCTGGGTGCCGACGCCCATGTCGGCGCTCCACAGCACGGCGCCGCTGGTGTCGTCACGGGCGACGAACCTGCCGTCGGACTGGCCCTGGAACACCAGGCCGCCGTGGGTGCTCATGACACCGCCGTTGGTGGCGCCGGGCAAGGGGATCTCCCAGGCTTTCTTCTGCGTTGAAGGATTCCAGGCGAGCAGGGAGCTGCTGCCGGCGCTCTTCGGCACGTCGTCGTAGAAAGCGTGGATGCCCATGGGCCCGTCGCGTTCCATGTCGTAGGTCTTGGGATCGATGCCCTTGTCGTTGTAGTAGCCGGCCATCTCGTGCGCCGGGATATAGGTGAGGCCGGTGTCCGGGCTGTAGGACATGGGTTGCCAGTTGTGCAGGCCGCCGGAGCCGGGCCACATCAGGGCCTCGCCGTCCTCGTAGCGTATGCCGGGGTTTTCCACCGGGCGGCCGGTGGCCATGTCGATGTGATCGGCCCAGGTGACCTTGCCCAGCTTCTCGGCCGAGATCAGTTTGCCGGTGTCGCGGTCGATGACGTAGAAGAAGCCGTTCTTCGGCGCGTGCAGGATCACCTTGCGCGGCTTGCCGTCGATGGTGATGGTGGCCAGCACCATGTCCATGGTGGAGTTGAAGTCCCAGCTTTCGCCGGGATTGGTCTGGTAGTGCCAGATGTATTCACCGGTATCGGCGTCCAGCGCCACCACCGAGCACAGGAACAGGTTGTCGCCGCCGCCGGGGCTGCGCAGCTTGGCGTTCCAGGGACCGCCGTTGCCGGTGCCGATGTAGACGCGGTTCAGCTCCGGATCGTAGGTCATGGCGTTCCAGGCGGTGCCGCCGCCGCCGTACTTCCACCACTCGCCTTTCCAGGTCTTGGCGGCCATTTCCATGGCCTTGTTCTCGAAGCCCTTGGCCGGATCGCCGGGCACGATGTACCAGCGCCAGTCCTGCTTGCCGGTTTCGGCGTCATAGGCGGTGACGTAGCCGCGCACGTGGCCGAAGTCGGCGCCGCCGTGGCCGATGATGACCTTGCCGTTGAACACGCGCGGCGCGCCGGTGATGTAGCGGTTGTCGCCGGGCTCGATGGTCTGCGTCTGCCACAGCAGCGTGCCGCTCTTGGCGTCCAGCGCGAACAGGCGCCCGTCCTGCACCCCGGCGATGACCTTGCCCTTCCAGAACGACAGGCCGCGGATACCCCAGGCCATGCGCATCTTTTCCGGGGCGACCCTGGGATCGTAGCTCCACAGCTGCTTGCCGCTGACCGCGTCCACCGCGTAGATGACGCTGAAGCCGACGGCGATGTAGATCACGCCGTCCACTTCCACCGGCGCCGAGGACACGTTCCACACGTCGGGCAGTTCCAGCGACCAGGCCAGGCCCAGCTTGGACACGGTCTGCTTGTTGATCTGGTCCAGCGGGCTGAAACGCTGCTCGCTGAAGGTGCGGCCGAAAGCGCCCCAGTCGGTGCCGTCCTTTTCGTTGTTGAGGCTGGCGTTGTCGACGTCGGCCACGGCCTGCGCCCCAAGCAGCATGCCCACGGCGGTGGCGGCCGCGAGCAGGATTTTATGGACGTACCGCGTCTTGCCTGCACCCTTCATGATCCTCTCCTCCGCTGGCCGAAGCGGCCTGGAGGCGCTCCGGATCTATTGTCTGTGGATCTGTTGCCTGTAAAGGCCGGGCTGCACTGTTGAGCGGGAGGTACTACGGGATCCTCTTACGCCGCGCGCATGTTCCGGCCACGCGCCAGCTTGGCATAGGCGCCGGCCCGGCTGTCTCGTCCGTCCGCAGGAGATGCGGCGCCGCAGGTTTCGCGAAATCGGCGGCCGCGTGCGACAAAAATTCCGGCTCAATCGAGCAGGGGACTGTCGCTTCCCGACTTCCAGCCGTATTGGCGCAGATCCACCTTTCCCTTGACCACCACCACCCCCTCCTCGCGCAGGCGCTTGCGCTGCTCACGGAAGCCGGGGCTGTTCGGCGGCAGGGCGATGCGCCCCTGCGCATTGATCACCCGGTGCCAGGGCAGGCGCCGGCTGGCGGCTTCACCCAGGGCGGTGCCGACCAGGCGGGCACGCCCGGGCAAGCCGGCCAGGCGCGCCACCTGGCCGTAGCTCGCCACCCGCCCCCGCGGAATGGTGCTGACGATGTTCCAGATCGCCTGGTAGGAAGCATTGATCGGCATTTCGTGATAGTTTCCGTGCCGGCCTCTCGGTGCCTTGGGGAGCGTTATACCGGGTTCAGAAGCCGTTCAGTAAATACCAATGATACTTGTCGCGCCGATTCGATCCGCGCCGCGGGGAGAAACACGGCATGTCACCATCACCTAGGAGATCACAATGAAGTCCAAGCTGCTTTCAACCCTGCTGGTGTCCGCTTCCCTGCTGGCCGCTGGTCAGGTCTTTGCCGCTGACGCCCCCGCCGCTGCTCCGGCCGCTCCGGCTGCCGCCGCTGCCCCGGCCGCTGACGCTGCTGCCCCGGCCGCCAAGCCGGCCAAGAAGGCCAAGAAGCACAAGAAGGCCAAGAAGGCTGCTGCTGCCGCTCCGGCTGCTGACGCCGCTGCTCCGGCCGCTCCGGCTGCTGCGAAGTAAGCCTGAGTTAGTCGCTGTTTCAAAAAGGCGGCCGCAGATTCTGCGGTCGCCTTTTTCTTTGGGCGGGTGATTTGCAGGCGGGGACTGGCGCTTGCTCCGGCCAGGATTTTTACAGGTTCCGATTCAGGATCGATTCAGCCATCAGGCCGGATCATGCACATGTCGGCCGGGACCAGCGAATGGACCTAAACCCCCGACGCCACTGTAAAAACTCAAAGGAGCTTCAAGCCTCATGAAACACCAATCGACTGCCGGCAAACTGATTTCCGCTGTGGCACTGGTAAGCCTGCTTGCTGCGGGCAGCGCGTTCGCCGACGAGCAGACCAAGGCCGGCCTCGGCGCCAACCTCGGCCTGGGCAGCACGGCAACCGTGCAGACCAATGCAGACGCCAGCAGCCAGGGCGGCCTGGGCCTGGGCAGCACCCTGAAACACACCACCGGCGCCGTCACCGGCACAGTGAAGGGCAGCGCCCAGACCACTGGCGACGCCGTCAAGGGCACGGCTCAGGCCGCGACCGACCAGGTCAAGACCACCGCTTCCGCCACCAAGGACAGGATCAAGACCACGGCGGGCGATGCCAAAGCCGGCGCCAAGGCCAAGATCGACACGGCCAGCGCCAGCGCCAATTCCACCGTCAGCAATGCGCTGCCGAACGCTTCGCTCGATGCCGGCGTCTCGGCAAACGCCGGCGTCAGCAAGTAAGGCGGTTGGCGGGCTGATTGTAAGCGCGTTGTAAGGTTATCCGGCGCGGGGCATCGTGCCGGATAACCGTTTCAGACCCTCGGTTCGGGCTGGCGGCCATCCACGGCCGGCGGCCGGAAACAAGCAAAAAGCGGCCGGAGCTTGCAAGCTCCGGCCGCTTTTTTTATTGCCGCCGCAAACTCAGCCGAACAGTTCGGCGTAGAGCAGTTCGCGGCTGGGACCCGAGGCCCACAGCACCAGCGCTTGCGGGCAATGCTCGCCCGGCTCGAAGCCGGTGACGATGCGGTACAGGTCGGTCATGATGCGGCCGATGGCACCGTGGTATTCGCGGAACAGCGGATCGGTGCTGGCGTACATGGTCGCCAGGGTCTCCACGAATACCTTCGGCGGCACATACGGCGCCAGGCGCTCGAGGATCTTGGCGGCCAGGATGGCGTCCTTGTCCTTGACGCCCTCGTCCATCAGCACGGCGACCAGCTTGGGGTTGCCGCCCGACTTGTTGGCGGAAGCCTTGCGCAGCTTGGCGTCCTTGACGTAGTAGAGGGCCGCGGCGAGCACCACGAACAGCTCGTCGTAGGAATCCTCGGTGAAATTCACGTCGTCCGGAATGAGGCCTTTCAGCGCCGGCTTGAGCGCGGCGAGCAGGCCCGGGAACTCTTCGTCCATGCGCGCGATACGGCGATAGACCTTGCTGTCCGACATCATCTCGTCTCCAAAGTAGTCATCAATCCGGCGCGCCGAATGCCCGCGCCTGCACCCATGCAGTGTAAGCGGCACCGCCCGACGCGGGAAGGGCGCTTCTCCCATAAACGTGCGGAACACCCGAATCGGCAGTCCGCCGCGCCTTTTTCGCGCCCCGGCGGCGGCCTACTGCAGTCCGGTGGCGACGCGCGGAGTGCTCAGCAGGCGGGTGAAGACACGCCACTGCGCGTCCGAGCCGGCCTCGCTGCCGCCCTGGGCTTCGACATAGTGCCGGATCAGCTCCTCGCCGTAGGAGTAGTTGATGATGTAGCTGCGGTAATGGTCGAAGAAGGCGATGCGCTGATGGGCCCGTTCGGGCGAGGCCAGGGCGTAGATCTGCAGCCAGTTGGCGGCGGATTCCGCGTCCATGCGGCCGTCCAGATAGCGCCGCGCCGCCTCGATCGCGGCGGGATTGAGCGCCTTGGCGGCCCGCACCAAGCGGTCGTAGGTCTCGACCTGGCTGGCATCGAATCCGGCCAGGTCGAACAGCTCGCGCTCGAAGTTCAGGCGCTGCTGGTCGGGAAAGGTCAGTTCGACGCCGAAATCCGCGCTGCCCTCGGCGATGAAGGACTGCGGCGAGTAGAGCGCATAGACCTGGTACTCCGGCCAGCCCTGGCCGCGCACCAGATCCTTTTCCAGCAGACTGTTGTAGACGTGGTGGCCCGGATAGCCCTCGTGCGAGGCCAGCTGGATCACGCGCAGGATGCTCACCGGCTGTTCGGCGTTGACCTCGATGCGGCTGGTGTAATTGCCCTGGTACCAGTTGTAGGCGCTCCACGGCTTGTCGCCGACCAGGGCCAGCTCGAAGTGCTCGCCCGGCGGCAGCTCGAGGTGGGCGCGCACGTGCAGCTGGGCGTAGCCGATGGCGGCGCGCATCACGCTCTGCAGCTTGTCCTTGGGCACGGCGTAGCGGTCGATGTAGCGGTTGTAGCGCTGCGCCAGGGTGCCCGGCTCTTTCGGCAGCAGCGCGTCGAGCTGCTTCAGCGCCGGCTGGAAATCGGCTTCGCTGTAATGCGGGGCGTCGACGTCGTAGAGGGCGCGCGCCTCGTCGTCGAAGCTGAACTTGCGCCCCTGCAGCATGGTCGCGCGCGCCGACAGGGCGCCGATCTGGTTTCTCAGGTAGTTCTTGCGCAGCGTCGCCAGCTCGGCGTCGGTGGGCAGCTCCTCCGGCGGCGTGGCGATGAGGCGCGCAATCAGGGTCTGCGACTGGTCTTCGATCTGCGCCGCCGTGAGTTTCTGCGCCTTGGCCTGGTCGCGCCATTCGGGCGGCCCGTAATAGGCATCGACATAGCCGTCGTCCAGCTCGCCCAGGGCCAGCACCAGCTTGACGTAGGCAATGGCGATTTCGTTCATGCTCATCGGCGGCAGCTGTTTCTGTGCGGAGGCGGTCTGCGCGGCGGCGCTATCAGGCGCCGCTGCCTGCCCCTGCTCGGCGGCGGGCGGCAAGCGCGTGCCGAAGACCAGCGGGTCGTCGCGGTCGGCGCTGCACGCGGTCAATAGCATGACGAGGGCCGACGTTGCGGCCAGATTCCTGAGTACGCGCATTTTCTTGTTGGCTGAATTCTGTTGTGAAGGATTTTCCACCAAAACACCCAAACCGTCAGCCGCGGCATCCCGAGTTGGCCCTGACCTTGCGCCCCTGGCGGCCCGTCTTTTGCTTCTTCTAAGAGACAGGTTAACAGACCTTGGGCCAGTCGCCTTGGCGCCCGCTTGGGTGTAATGTTGCCGGGACTTGGTCACATCCCGGCAATATTCGGGGCGTCGCGCCGGGGACACTAGGGAACTGTTCGGTAGTCCGTCAAATGATCCGCTGCGGCATGGCAGGGGTCGGGGATTTGCGAGCCGAAACCAGCTGTTGCGGCAGCGGTTGATCCACTCAAGGAAAGAGGGGGGAAACCCGCGTGAAATCACGTAATGTCATCAGGGCATTGGCGCAGCTTGTGCTGTGCGCCGCAGTTCTGGCCGCGCCCGCGTTTTCGGTGCAGGCTCAGCAGGGGAGCGACGACAGCTCCACCAAGACGCTGGAAAAGGTCATCGTCACCGGCAGCGCGATTCCGCGCACCGAGAAGGAAACCGCGGCACCGGTACTGACCATCACGCGCAAGGACATCGAGCGCAGCGGCCTGACCACGGTGGCCGACGTGGTGCGCTCCATTTCAGCGGACAACAGCGGCAGCCTGGGCAACTCGTTCGAGGGCGCTTTCGCCGGCGGCGCCTCGGGCGTTGCCCTGCGCGGCCTGACCGTCAACTCGACCCTGGTTCTGGTCGACGGCCGGCGTGTCGCCAACTATGCGCTTGACGACGACGGCGAGCGCGGCTTCGTCGATCTCAATTCGATCCCCCTGGTAGCGGTCGAGCGCATCGAAGTGCTCAAGGACGGCGGCTCGGCGCTGTATGGCGCGGACGCCATCGCCGGCGTGGTCAACATCATTCTGCAAAAGGAATTTGTCGGCAAGGACATCAGCGCCGAGGTCGGCGGCTCGCAGCACGGCGGCGGTACCCATACGCGCGCAACCGGCGAGTTCGGCACCGGCAGGCTCAGCCAGAATGGGTATAACGCCTACTTCTCGATCGAATACCAGCGCGACGATACCATCAAGGCATCGCAGCGCGGCTTCCCGTACAACACCAACGACCTGAGTTCCATCGGCGGCATCAACGGCCAGACGGACCAGCCGCTGCAAGGCTCGCCCATCGGCTCGTTCAACGGCACGGTCGAGCCGGGGGTGATCACAGCGGGGCTATCGCCCAGCCCGCTGAATGTAACTCCGGTGGCGGGTGGGGTTCCGCAGCTGCTGAATACGGTGCCTGGCGCGAACCCGTGCTACTCCGGCAGCAGCCAGGCGTACATCGGCGGAGACAGCACCGGAGCCAGCGGGCAGTATTGCCAGATCAATCCCATCAGTTACGCCGACATTCAACCGCAGGTGCAACGCGTCGGCGTGCACGGCAAGATCGAGGTGAAGCTGAACGAGGATACCTCGGCCTATCTGAAAGCGACCTTCTACGACACCAAGACCCTCCAGGCGGGCAATCTGGGAACCGGCCCGTCGCAGATCAACAGCACCAGCGGCAGCCCGCTGACCGCCAATATCGGATTGCCGCCAACCATCATCGGCCCCAACGGCACCCCCATCGCCAATCCGAACGATCCGTTTGCCGCCGCTGGCCAATGGGCGCTGATCCAGTACCAGTTCGGCGATATCCCCACCTCCAACACCCTGGAGAACCAGAACTACCGCATGGTCGGCGGCGTCAAGGGCTCGTTCCAGGCGTTCGGCACCTGGGACTACGACAGCGCGCTGACCATCAACCATACCCAGTTGCAGGTGCAGGCCTACGGCGATCTGCTCACCAACCAGTTGCTGACCGACATCAACAACGGCAGCTATCACTTCCTGCACTCGCTCGGCCCGACTCCGCAGGCGGTGCTCAACGCGCTGGCGCCGGAGGACTCCATCACCAATACCACCGACCTCGACATGCTCGATTTCCGCGTCAGCCGGGAGTTGTTCATGCTGGCCGGCGGAGCCGCCGGCCTGGCCATGGGCGCCGAGTATCGCTACGAAGCGCAAAACGCACCGCAGCTCGATCCCACCCTGACCAACCCGGACGGCACCACTTACAACGAGTATCTGAGCACCTTCGACCTGCATACGGCGCAGGTCTTCGGCAAGCATGACGTCACGGCGTTTTACACGGAACTGGATGCGCCGGTGCTGAAAAGCCTGGATATCGACGGCGCCTTCCGCTACGACCACTACACCGACGCGGCGGATCACGGCATCACGCCCAAGATCGGCATCAAGTGGACGCCGATTCAGCAGGTGGTTCTGCGCGGCACCTTCTCGGAAGGCTTCCGCGCGCCGAGTTTCGCCGAGTCGGGCGCCAATTCAAGCAGCCTGGGTTATACCACCAGCAGCGCAGCGACGGCTCTCCCCAACGAAAACTGCAACACACCCGGGTTTATCAAGCAACACTGCGTCAACGGTGTGGCGGATGCCTATGTGACCAGCTTTTATAACCAGGGCGTCCTGACCACCGGCAGCCCGAACATTCTCCCGGAAAAGGCGCGCAACTTCACCCTGGGCCTGGTGCTCCAGCCGATTCGGGCGGTGAGCGTTTCGGTCGACTATTACCACATCCGGAAAACCAACCTGGTCAACCCCTATCCCTCGGGCTCCATCTACGACGCCTATTTCAACAATCCCACGGGATATACGCCGCCCACCGGAGTGACGCTGCAAACGGGCGCTCCCGATCCGCAGGCTCCAGGCGCTCCGGCGCTGCCCATCGTGGTCGCCGCGCCCTATATCAATGCCAACGACGAAACCACTCAGGGCTACGACATCGACCTGCAGATGAATTTCAGGCCGATGCCGGGGATGAGAGTCATCAGCGAGCTGACCTACACCGAAATCATGAGCTTCCGTCTGGATCAGCCCGGTCAGCCAGACAACCAGTACGCCGGCACCCAGGGACCGTATGCCCTGTCGTCCGGCGCCGGCACCCCGCGCGACCGCGCCAGCTGGGCCAACACGGTGGAATACGGGCCACTTACTGTCACCGCAACCATCAACTGGGTCGACGGCTACAAGGAGATTTCCGAGGACACCGGTTCGACCAATTGCCTCTACGGCGCGGACGTGCCGACAGGGTGCAAGATCGCTCCTTTCAACGAGGTTGATCTGGTCGGGAAATACCAGATCATCAAGAACCTCGATGCGACCCTCAATATCCAGAACCTGTTTGACTCCAAGGCGCCGATTGATCCGGCGGATTACGCGGCCAGCAACTACAACTCGACTTATACCCAGAAGGGTGTGATTGGCCGCTTCTTCATTGGCGGAGTGCACTACCACTTCTGAGCGGGACATTTTGGAATTGAAAAAGGGGCCGCTTTGCGGCCCCTTTTTTATTCATGCATGGCTAAAAGCTGCTCGCGCAAAGCCGCAGAGACGCCAAGAAAAGCTTTTATATATTTCTTGCTTCTGCGTCTTTGCGTCTTTGCGTCTTTGCGTCTTTGCGCGAGATTGTTGTTGTCTTACAGCGCCAGCCTGCGCAGATCCCCGAGCAGCTTGCCCAGCAGCATGATGAATCGCGCCGCATAAGCCCCATCGATGACGCGGTGATCGTAGGACAGGGACAGCGGCACCATCAGTCTTGGCTGAAACTGCTTGCCATCCCACACGGGTTTGATGCTGGATCGGGACACACCCAGGATCCCCACCTCCGGCGCATTCACGATCGGCGTGAAATGACTGCCGCCGATGCCGCCCAGGCTGGAGATGGAGAAACAGCCGCCCCGCATCTCCTCGCCCTTGAGCTTGCCGTCGCGGGCCTTCTTGGCCAGTTCCGAGGTTTCCTGGGCTAACTGGACAATGCCCTTTTTATCCACGTCTCTGACCACAGGGACCACCAGGCCATTGGGCGTATCCGCCGCAAAGCCGATATGCAGATACTTCTTGAAGATCAGGCTCTCCCCATCCGGGGATAACGAGGAAGCGAATTCCGGATAGGCCTGCATCGCCTTGGCGACGGCTTTCATGATGAAGGGCAGCAGGGTCAGTTTCACCCCGCCTTCTTCACTCTGGGATTTCCTGAAGGCTTCCAGTTCGGTGATATCCGCCTCATCGGTCTGGGTCACATGGGGGATATTCAGCCAGGCCCGGTGCAGGTGGGCGGCGGAGAGTTTTCTGATTCGGGCCAGGGGTTTGGTTTCGATACTGCCAAACTGGCTGAAATCGACGACCGGAATGGGCGGAATGCCGGCGGCGCCGGAAACGGGTGTGGCCGGCGCGGGCGATGAGAGCGCCCGTTTCACAAAGGATTGCACGTCATCGCGCGTAATCCGCCCGCGCGGGCCACTACCGGAGACCCGAGCAAGATTCACGCCCAGTTCACGGGCGAATTTGCGCAGGCCGGGGCTGGCGTAGGGGATGGCATCTGCAGCCCCGCTTGCCTGCGGCAGCGGGGAAGCCGGCGGCGCTTTGGGGGCTTCGCCCAGGTTGCCGGGGGCGGTAGCAGGGGTTTCGGTTTTCTTTTCTTCCGCAGCGGGTTTGGTTTCGGCGGCAGGCTGTTCTACTTTCTCCGCAGTCCCCGCTGTTTCCAGGGTGCAGACGGCATCGCCCTGGGAGACTTTGTCCCCAACCTTGATCTTCAGGCCACTGACGATGCCCGCTTGCGGTGCGGGGACGTCCATGGTGGCCTTGTCCGATTCCAGGGTCAGCAGAGGAGCGTCTTTCTCCACCGTATCGCCGTCCTTGACGAAGACTTCGATCACCGGGATGTGGTCGTAGTTGCCGACGTCGGGGATGGTGACGGGGAGTTTGCTGGGGGCGCTGCTCTTGGCTGGGGCAGCAACAGCTTTCTCGGGGGCCTTTGGTTCTTCTTTCTTGGGGGCAGGTGGCTCGGTTTTGACGGGCTTGGCTTCTTCTTTCTTCGCCGGCGCCGCTGCCGGTTCGCTGTCCGCCAGTTCCAGCACCAGCACGGCATCGCCCTGCGAGACCTTGTCGCCGACTTTGAGTTTGATGCTCTTGACGGTACCGGCCTCCGGGGCTGGTACGTCCATGGTGGCCTTGTCGGATTCCAGGGTGACCAGGGAGGTTTCTTTCTCCACTTTGTCGCCGACCTTGACCAGCAGGTCGATCACCGGCACGCCGTCGTAGTTGCCGATGTCGGGGACTTTGACTTCGAGTTCTTTACCCATAGCGAGCCTCTCTATTCCTTGGCCGGGTTGGGCTTGTCGATGTTGATGCCGTATTTCTGGATGGCTTCGGCCAGTTTCTTCTTGGGCAGGCTGCCTTGATCGACCAGGGCGCTGAGCGCCTTGAGGGTGACCCAGCGGCGGTCGACTTCGAAGAAGTCGCGCAGTTTCTCGCGGGTGTCGCTGCGGCCGAAGCCGTCGGTGCCCAGCACGTGGTAGGGCATGGGGACGAAGGCGCGGATCTGCTCGGCGTAGGCTTTCATGTAGTCGGTGGCGGCGATGGCCGGGCCGGCCAGTCCCCCTAAGCATTCGGCGACGTAGGACTTTCTGGGCTTTTCGCCCGGATGCAGCAGGTTCCAGCGCTCGGCTTCCTGGCCGTCGCGGGCCAGCTCGGTGAAGCTGGGGGCGCTCCACACGTCCGAGGTCACGCCCCAGTCGGCTTTGAGCAACTCTGCCGCAGCGATCACTTCGCGCAGGATCGAGCCGGAGCCCAGCAGTTGCACGTGCTTGTCGCCAGCTTTGTCGCAGGGGTGCAGCAGGTACAGGCCGCGCATGATGCCCTTCTCGACCCCGGCGGGCATCGCCGGGTGCGAGTAGTTTTCGTTTTGCAGGGTGATGTAGTAGTACTCGTCGTGCTGCGCGCCGGTCTCTTCGGTGTACATGCGCCGCATGCCCTCGTGCACGATTACCGCGATCTCGTAGGAGAAGGCTGGATCGTAGGAGCGGCAGTTGGGAACCACGCTGCTGTAGACATGGCTGTGGCCGTCCTCATGCTGCAGGCCCTCGCCATTGAGCGTGGTGCGTCCTGCGGTGCCGCCGAGCAGGAAGCCACGCGCGCGCATGTCGCCGGCGGCCCAGCACAGGTCGGCGACGCGCTGGAAACCGAACATCGAGTAGAAGATGAAGAACGGCAGCAGGCTGACGCCGTGATTGGAATAGCTGGTGGCGGCGGCGATCCAGCTCGACATGGCGCCGGCCTCGGTGATGCCTTCCTCCAGGATCTGGCCCTTGATGTCTTCCCGGTAGAACGCCAGCTGGTCGGCGTCCTCCGGCTTGTACTTCTGGCCGACCACGGAATAGATGCCGAGCTGGCGGAACATGCCTTCCATACCGAAGGTGCGCGCCTCGTCCGGAATGATCGGCACCACACGCTGGCCGACTTTCTTGTCGCGGATCAGGGCCTGCAGGATCTGCACGAAGGCCATGGTGGTGCTGATCTCGCGCTCGCCGGTGGCGGCGAGCATGCGCTCGAAGATCGACAGCGGCGGAATCTCCAGCAGCTCGCCTTTCTCGCGCCGGTGCGGCAGATAGCCGCCGAGAGCTTCGCGACGCGCACGCAGATATTTGATCTCTTCCGAATCCTCGGCCGGTTTGTAGAACGGTGTCTTGATGATGTCCGCATCAGGTACCGGAATCTGGAAGCGGTCGCGGAATTCGCGCAAGGCCTTCTCGCCCATCTTCTTCTGCTGATGGGTGGTGTTCTGGCCTTCGCCGGCCTCGCCCATGCCGTAGCCCTTGACCGTCTTGGCCAGGATCACGGTGGGGCTGCCCGTATGCTTGCTGGCGGCGGCATAGGCCGCATAGACCTTGTGCGGATCGTGGCCGCCGCGGTTGAGCCGGCCGATGTCCTCGTCGGTCATGGTCGAGGCCAGCTTGAGCAGCTCGGGATAGCGGGCGAAGAAGTGCTCGCGCACATACTTGCCACCCTTGGCCTTGTAGTTCTGGTACTCGCCGTCCACGGTTTCGTTGAAGGCCTTGATCAGCAGGCCGCTCTTGTCCTGGGCGATGAGCGGGTCCCATAACGAACCCCACAGCACTTTCAGCACGTTCCAGCCGCCGCCGCGGAACACGCCTTCCAGCTCCTGCACGATCTTGCCGTTGCCGCGCACCGGGCCGTCGAGGCGCTGCAGGTTGCAATTGACCACGAAGATCAGGTTGTCCAGCTTCTCGCGCGCCGCGATGTCGATGGCGCCCAGGCTCTCCGGCTCGTCCATCTCGCCGTCGCCGCAGAAACACCAGACCTTGCGCCCTTCCATATTGGCGAGACCGCGGTTGTGCAGGTACTTCATCAGCCGCGCCTGGTAGATCGCCATGATCGGCCCCAAGCCCATCGAGACATTGGCGAAGGACCAGAAGTCCGGCATCAGCCAGCTATGCGGATAGGACGACAGGCCCTTGCCGCGCTCGGTCTCGGTGCGGAAATTGTGCATGCGCTCGGCGCTGATGCGGCCTTCCAGATAGGCGCGGGCGTAGATGCCGGGCGTGCAATGGCCCTGCACATAAAGCAGGTCCGGGCCCTGCTCGTGCTGCGGGCCTTTCCAGAAATGGTTGAAGCCGACGTCATACAGCGTCGCCGCCGAAGCGAAGCTGGCGATGTGGCCGCCGATGCCGGAATGCTCGTGGTTGGCGTTGACCACCAGGGCCATCGCGTTCCAGCGGATGATCGAGCGGATTTTCCATTCCAGCGCGTGGTCGCCGGGGGAGCGTTCCTCCAGGTGCGGCGGGATGGTGTTGATGTAGGCGGTGTTGGGCGAGAACGGGATGTAGGCGCCGGACAGGCGCGCCTTCTCCTGCAGGGCCTCGAGCAGGAAGTGCGCGCGCTCCGGGCCTTCGCGCTGCAGCACCGCTTCGAGCGCTTCCAGCCATTCGGCCGTTTCCTGGGGATCGGCGTCACCAGCGGCCGGCCCCGGATCGAATCCGGGCGCTTGTTGGGTCATTGGCTCCTCCACTCGGCATCGCGATTGGGTCGGGGGCCTAGCTTAATACATGCTTGGGGGGTGAGACTGTGACAGGGGCTTACGCGATGATCGGCGCTGCAACAGAACCCTTGGCGTAGACCAAGGATGTGCTGAGCGCAGCGAAGCGCATCAATCGCGGCCTTCCCTTCGCGGCCTTCCCTCCAAGAAGCAGCATCGCTCTGAAACCTTGGCGTACGCGCTTGCGCGCGGACCATTTGCCTGCTGATTGAAAGTGCGGTTCCGCCTGGATGGCGGGTCACTTTCTTGTCAACAGCCACAAGAAAGTAACCAAAGAAGGGCCGCCCCGGAGTCTGCGCCGAATCATCGCCTTCTTTTGCAAGTTCATCCTGCCATCCCTGGCGCGGCATCGCGCATTCTCCCACCC
>Ga0302314_10004434_pt1 | contig 25847 bp, 21 predicted proteins | sample III_Palsa_N2_3_FD_200533 | JGI IMG/M metagenome (GOLD analysis project Ga0302314, IMG submission 200533) | Peat permafrost microbial communities from Stordalen Mire near Abisko, Sweden - III_Palsa_N2_3 | ecosystem: Environmental > Terrestrial > Soil > Palsa > Peat permafrost | place: Sweden...
GGAGGTGGAGGTGTTCATGACGGCCAGTCTGACACGATATATGACTATAAGTAAATCATCTACTACATTCTGTTACTTACGGTATCTGTGTTCAACCGGTCGCTTCTCGCGACGACGGCCAGGTAGACGGCGAGGAGCGCCACGCAGACGCAGAGCGCGGCCGCGGACAGGCCGAGCGCGGTGCGCAGCCCGACGACCGCGCCGAAGAACCCGACGGTGAACCCGCTGCCGATCCGCATCCCGTTGGCGCCGACGCCGTAGACGCCGATCACCTGGCCCCGCTTCGCCCGCGGGGCGCGGAGCTGGGCGACCGTCTGGGTGATGGAGAGCGCGGCCAGGTTCGCGATCCCCCCGATGACCAGCAGCGGGGCCGCGATCAGGTAGTCGTGGCTGAGCGCGAACCCGACGGTCGCCACGCCGTAGACGACGGTCGACCACAGCGCCGCCCGGACGGTGAGCCGGACCCAGCCGGTCCCCTCGAGGAGCAGCCCGCCGAGGACGCCGCCGAGCCCGTTGGCGAACAGCAGCACGCCGTAGGCCGTGCCGCTGGAGACGCCGGTGGTGCTGGCGGCCATGTCCGGCATGACCACCTGCATCGCCGAGCCGACGAAGAACGAGCCGAGCCCGGCGAGAACGATCATCGCGGCCAGCACCCGGTCCCGGCTGACCTCGCGGAACACCTTCACGGCGGACAGCACGCCCACCCGCTGCCGGGCCACGATGCCGTGCCGGGTGTGGCCGGTGAACGTCGTCCGGGCCATCAGGATGGTCAGCGGCAGGTAGAACGCGATGTTGACCCAGATCCCGTGGACGGGACCGAGACCGAGCAGCAGCGCCGAGCCGACGACCGGCCCGGCCAAGATCCCCAGGGACCGCGCGGTGGAGTTGAGCCTGATCGCGCTGGGCAGGTCGGCGACCCCGACGAAGTCCTCGAGCATGAGCTGTTCCGGCGGTGCCCACAGCGCCCCGGCCATGCCGTGCAAGATGAGCAGCACGCAGGCGTTCCAGACGGTCAGCGTGCCGGTGAGGAACAGGACTCCCCAAGTCAGCGACACGGCCATGAACAGGGCCTGTGATCCCTGGATGAGCTTGCGGCAGTCGTACCGGTCGGCGAGGGCGCCGAAGTACGGGGACAGCAGCAGGAACGGCAGCCAGTGGCTGATCACCTCGAAGCCGGTCAGCGCGGGGGAGTGGAACTTCTCCCACAGCACCCAGTAGGTGATGACGTGCTCGATGTTGTCGGCCATCATCGCGAGGGCCGCGCCGCCCAGGTAGGGCCGGCAGGCCGGGTTGCGCAGCGCGGCGAACTTGGCGGGCGCCCCGGCGAGGGGGACCGGTTCGGGGTCAAGGGCTGGGACGTGCGTCGGCACGCCGCACGCGGCACACATGCCGCTAATACTAAACCGGACTAATCGGGCGGCTGGTGCGGGAGAAACGACGCGCGCAGGCTGTTGGCGGCGAGGGTCTCCAGGTCAGCGCGGGTCAGGCCGAGGGGATCGGCGCAGGCGGCGTAGTTGTCGCCGATGTAGCCGCCGAAGTAGGCGGGGTCGTCGGAGTTGACGCTGATGTTGAGCCCGGCTGCCAGCATCGCCGGCAGCGGGTGCTGGGCCAGGGAGGGGACGCCCTTCAGCCGCACGTTCGACAGCGGGCACACGGTGATCGGGATCCGCGCGCGGGCGAGATCCTCGACCAGGCCCGGGTCGTCCATCGCGCGGATGCCGTGGTCGACGCGGTCGACGCCGAGGATCTCGACGGCTTCCCTGACGTAGCTGGCCGGGCCTTCCTCGCCGGCGTGCGCGCAGGTGCGGAAGCCCTGGCGGCGCAGCTCGGCGAAGTACCCGGCGAACTTCGACGGGGGATGGCCGGCTTCGGCGCCGGCCAGGCCGAATCCGGCGATCCGGTCGCCCCAGGGCAGGACCGCGTCGAGCTGGTCGAACGCTTCGCGCTCGGTCCGCTGCCGCTGGGCCGTGACGATGATGCCCGCGCTGATGCCGTCTTCGGCCGCCGCGTCGTCGATGGCCCGCAGGACGCCGCCGAGGTAGTCGCCGATGGTGAACTCACGCCCGAGGAAACTCTGCGGGCCGAGTGATATCTCCGCCCGCCGCACGCCGTCCGCGTGCGCCCGGGCCAGGTAGGCGCGGGTCAGGTCGTAGAAGTCACGCTCGTGGCAGAGCACCCGGCAGCCCTCGTAGTACAGGTCGAGGAACGGCTGCAAGCTGTGGAACTCATAGGCGCCGCGCAGTTCCTCGACGGTGCGCCAGCCGAGGGTGACGTCGTTGCGCTCCGCGAACGCGAACAGCAGCTCGGGCTCGAGCGCGCCTTCCAGGTGCATGTGCAGCTCGGCCTTGGGCAGCGCGCGGATGAACTCGGGGTCAGGGCGGTCGGTCACCCGCCGATTCTAGAACGTCAGGACCAGGCGGCCGCGGATGCCGCCGGCGTCCAGGCGGCGGTGCGCCTCGGCGGCCTGGTCCGCGGGGAGCACCTCGGCGACCCGCAGCGTGAGCACGCCCTGGTCGACCAGCGCGGCGAGCGCGGCGATCCGGTGGCCCTCGTGCAGGTGCTGGCCGACGAGCACCAGGTGGATGGTGATGTCCCGCTCGGTCTCGCCCTGGAACGGGCGGACCGCGAGCAGCTGCCCGCCGTCGCGCACGGCGGGCAGGATCGCCGGGCCGAGCAGCGCCGCGTCGATGACCGCGTCCACGCCGCCGGGGTACCGGGCGCGGACGGCGGCGGCCATGCCGTCGCCGCGCTCGACGACGTGGTCCGCGCCGAACGACTCGACCAGCGCGACGTCAGCGGGGGCGGCGTCGCCGATCACGGTCAGCCCCGCGTGCCGGCCGAGCGCGGTCGCCACGGTCAGCCCGTTCATCGGCAGCGTCGCCGCCTCCTCGAGCGACCAGCCGTCGGGAACCCGGGCCAGCTGGTCCTCGGCGACGGCCACGTACTCGGCCTGGGCGCCGCCGCCCGCGGCCGTGGGGGAGACCGCGGCCATCACGCGGTCACCGGCCCGCCAGCCCTTGTCGTCCGGCCCGGCGACGTCCGGCCCGACGCTCTCGATCACCCCGGCCAGGTCCATGCCGGGGATGTACGGCGGGACCACCCCGTCGGGCAGCGCCCGGCCGCCGGCCCGGAACCCGAGGTCGGTCGGGTTGACCGTGGCCGCCGCGACCCGCACCAGGACCTGGCCGGGACCCGGCGTCGGCCGGTCCACCGTCACCAGCCGCAGCACCGACGGGTCACCGAACTCCGTGCAGCCAACGGCGCGCATTGTGGCCATGACGAACTCCCTCGTTCTTGTCCGTGTCCTCCGGGGGATTCCCCGGGCCAGCACTGACCGTAACCGCCGGCCGGGGGCCGGATCTTCCCGTTTGCCCGGCTCGGCCGGGCGCGGCTGCCGTTGGCAGAGCGACAGCAGCTCGTCGACCCCGCGCAGGTTCAGGTGCGGCCGCCGCCCGGGCGGCAGGTGATCGTAGGCGTCCGGCCCGCCGAGACCGGTGCCGACCGCGACCGCGAGGGCCCGGCCGCGGTGGGCCATCGGCACCTCGAGCAGCGGGTCGTCGCCGACGACGACGAGCCGGGACAGGGGCCGGACGCCCAGCCGGGAGGCGGCGGCGCGCAGCGCGCCGAGCGACGGCTTGCCGGTGACGGCGAGGGGGCACCCGGTGATCGAGCGGATCATCGCGGAGATCGCCCGCGAAGTACCGAGGGCGCGCCCGCCCGCGGCGGCGAAGAACGGTGTCTGCGACGCGCTGTACAGGGCCGCGCCGGCCCAGACGGCGCGGCAGGCCGCCTCCAGGTGGTCCATGGTGAACTCCCGGAACCACCCGGCGAGCACCGCGTCCACCCCGGCCGGCGACCCTTCCGGGGCGACGACCTCGAACCCGGCCTCGCGCAGCGGGCCGGCCAGGCCGTCCCCGCCGAGCAGCATGATCCGCCGGTAGCCGCGCTTGGCGAACATCTCCGCCGCGCTGGTCGCCGGCGTCATCATCCGCGCGTCGGGAACGTCGAGGCCGGCGTCGCGGAGCACCGACGCGAAGTGCCGGGGCGACCGGTTCGTCCCGTTGGTGAACACCACGTACGGCAGCCGCCGGTCCCGTACCCAGGCCAGCATGTCGACGGCGCCGGGCAGCGGCCGCAGGCCGTGGTTGACCCGGTCGCCGAGGGCGAGGGTGCCGTCCATGTCGAAGATGAAGCCGCGCGCGTCGCGCAGCCGCTCGAGGGCCGCCTCGGTCATCCCGGCCCCCTGAGGCTGAGCCGGAACCCCGGTTTCTCCACCGTCAGCTCCCGGGCCGGCGGCCGCTCGCCGAGGGCGCGCAGCAGCCGCAGGACCGGCATGGTGTCCGGGTTGTAGCGGGTGACCGCCGGGCCGGCCGCGATCATCGCGTCGACCTCCGCGGCCGGCATCCCGAACCGGAGCAGCAGCTCCTCGTCGCTGATCCGCGCCCCGAACCGCCCGCGCAGCGCGGCCACGTCCAGGGGTTCCGGCTCGCCGGCCAGCTCGGCCGCCCGCGGCCGGCTCAGTACCCGGTCGAGGACCCACGGCTCGACCGGCGCGGTCGGCTTGCCAAAGGTGCCGAGCACGTACCTGATCACCTGGTCGGGAACGCGGTCGTAGCGCGCGCCCCCGGGGACGCCGGCGATGAGCAGGTTGGCGAGGGCCTGCCCGATCACCATCTGCGGGAACGGCGTCACCATGATCGGGTAGCCGAGCTCGGCCCGGACCAGGGCGATCTCCGCCATCAGCGCCCCGAACCGGTCGGACAGGCCGAGCTCGGCGAGCTGCCGGCGGGTCGTCGACATGACCCCGCCCGCCAGCTGGTGATCCATGAACGCCGCGTCGAACCCCCGGTGCTCCCCGGCCGGCAGCCCTTCCGCCGCGGCGAGCCGGTCGAAGTAACCGGTGACCAGCGCGAGCAGCCGGTCGTCGACGTCCACCGTGTGCCCGCTGGCCCGCAGGTTGGCGACCAGTTCTTCCGCGGACGGCAGCGAGGTGCCGTTCCCGAGCGCGCCGCACCCGACCTGCAGCACGCTCACGCCGAGCGCCGCCGCCGCCAGGTAGCTCAGCGGGGACAGGCCGAGGGACGCGTGCGAGTGCAGCTCGAGGGGCTTGCCGCGCAGCGCCGCCTGGACCGCGGGGATCAGCGTCCGCGCCCGCTCCGGGGTGAGGATGCCGGCCGGGTCCTTGATGTACGCCCGGTCGATGTCGCCGCAGGCCGCGTAGGCCGCCGCGATGCCCGCGTAGAAGACGTCGTCGTGGACGGCCGAGATCGTGTAGGTCAGCGCCCCGATGACCTCGCGCGCGCCGGCCTTCTTGGCGATCGCGGCGGTGGCCCGGGCCGCGTCCATGTCGTGGGTCGGGTCGAGCACCACGAACCGGTCCATCCCGTTGCGCACGAGGGTCGTGTAGACCAGCGCGATCACCTCGGGGTGCGCCCGTTCCCAGGAGATGAACCGGAACCCGGTCCCGATGAACTGCAGCAGCGTGTCCGGCGCCGCCCGGCGGACCAGCCGGAGCAGCGCCCACGGGTCCTCCCGGTGCGTCCGGACCGACACGCCCATCGCGGTGGACGAGGAGTAGTCGAGCGCCCGGAACCCGACCCGCCCGAGCAGCGGCGCGATCGTCGCGATGTGCGCCGTCCGCAGCCCGGTCGCCCCCCACAGCGACTGGTTCCCGTCGCGCAGCGACACGTCGACCAGGCTGATCTCGGTCATGTCCGGCTCCCGTCGCCGCCGGCGGCCGTGAGCCAGCGCGCCAGGTAGCCGGTGGTGACGCCGCCGGCCTGGAACCCGGCGTCGGCGATGACGCCCCGCTGCATGGCCAGGTTCGTGGTGACCCCGTCGATGGCGCACCGGCCGAGGGCGCCGCCGAGCACCGCGAGTGCCCCGGTCCGGTCGCCGCCGCGGGCGATGACCTTGGCCAGCAGCGAGTCGTAGTAGGGCGGCACCGTCGACCCGGCCTGGACGTGCGTGTCAACGCGAACGCCGTCCCCGCCGCCCGCGGCCAGCGCGGGCGGGCTCGCCGCGGGGAACACCGCGCGGGTGATCGTGCCCGGGCTCGGCCGGAAGTCACGGCCGGGGTCCTCGGCGTTGATCCGGCACTCGATCGCGTGGCCGGCGAACGTGACGTCCCCCTGGGCGAGGCGCAGCGGCCGGCCCTCGGCGATGGCGAGCTGCTCGGCGACGATGTCCAGCCCGGTGATCGCCTCGGTGACCGGGTGCTCGACCTGGATGCGGGCGTTGATCTCGAGGAAGTAGAACTCGGCGCGGGCGGTGTCGACCAGGAACTCGACGGTGCCCGCTCCCCGGTAGCGGAGGTGCACCCCGAGGGCGACGGCGGCCGCGTGCAGGCGTTCCCGCAGGTCGTCGTCGAGCCCGGGCGCGGGCGCCTCCTCGATCAGCTTCTGGTACCGCCGCTGCACCGAGCAGTCCCGGTCGCCCAGGTGGATGACCCGCTCCCCGTCGCCGAGCAGCTGCACCTCGATGTGCCGGCCGCGTTCCACGTAGCGCTCCAGGTACACCCGGGGGTCGCCGAACGCCGCCCCCGCCTCCGCGCTCGCGACGCCCACCGCCTGCCGCAGCCCGGCCGGCTCGCGCACCACCCGCAGCCCCCGGCCGCCCCCGCCCCCGGCCGCCTTGACCAGCACCGGGTACCCGATCCGGTCGGCCAGCGCCGCGACCGCCGCCTCATCCGCTTCCATGCCGCCGGAAGGGACGGGGCCGCCGGGCAAGACGGGCAGCCCGGCGGCGATCGCGTGCTCGCGCGCGGCCAGCTTGTCCCCGGCCGCCTCAAGGGTGCGGGCGTCGGGCCCGATGAAGACGACGCCCGCCGCCGCGCACGCCCGGGCCAGGCGCGCGTTCTCCGACAGGAAGCCGTACCCGGGATGGACCGCGTCGGCCCCGGCGGCGACGGCCGCGCCGGCGATCGCGTCGACGCTGAGGTAGCTGGCCGCCGCGGGGGCCGGGCCGACCCGGATGACCCGGTCCGCGAGGCGGGCGGGAAGCGAGCCGGCATCGGCGTCCGAGACGGTGAGCACGGTCTCGATGCCGAGCCGCCGGCAGGTCCCGATCACCCGGACGGCGATCTCCCCCCGGTTAGCGACCAGCACCCGCCGCAGCAGCCGCGCCCCGCTCACGCCGCCACGGCCTTCCGCGCCGCCGCCGCTCCCCGCGGCCCCGCTTCCCCCGGCCCCGCATCTTTGTACATATGCCGTACCCCCATAAGGGGCAAATCGGACGCAAAAGTGGTCATCTCAGGTACAGAGATGCCCGGGGTGGTCGTAGCCGGTAGAAAGTCGAGTGGATAACAGCAAGAAGCGCTCGCGCTGCCGGCGCTCGGCCAGGTGGGGAGCCGGCGGCCGGTCACGCGTCCGGCTCGATCAGGATGACGGTGGCGCCGAGGGCGGCGAATTCGCCGTTGTCCAGGCAGATCCGCGCGACCCGGCCCGGTGTCCCGGCGGGAACCGGGTTCATCAGCTTCATCGTCTCCACGATCGCGACCACCGTGTCCACGGACACCGCGTCCCCGACCTCGACGAACGGCGGCGCTCCCGGCCGCGGCGCCCGGTAGAACGTCCCGGGCAACGGCGCGACCACGGCCACCAGCCCCTCCGCGTCCGACGCGGCGGAAGCCTCCGACGAAGTGCCGGAAGCAGCGGGATCAGCGCAAGCAGCGGGCGAGACCGCGGCCGGAGCCGAGAGGACCTGGCGCTCCTCGGTCCAGGTGCCGGCGGGCGTCCGGCGGAGCGTGAGCCGGAACCGGTCCGTCCGCAGGTCGAGCTCGTCGTACGGGAGCGAGTCGAGCAGCGCGAGAATGTCGGCGACGTCATCGTTGGTCAGGTCCACGCGCCCGCCCCCCGGGTACGTGAGCCCGGCGGCCGCCGGGCGTTCACAGCGGCTTCCCGAACAGGTCGAGGACGTGGTCGGCGGGGCGCGGGCGCGGCGCGCCGGCCGGGCCGACGTCCCGGGCGGCCCAGACGGTTTCCGGGCGGCTCTGCAGGAGCACGATCCGGCCGTCGTCGAGGAGCGCCCACTCGATGTCCTGGGGTGCGTGGTAGTGGGCCTCGACCTGGCGGCCGATCGCGGCGAGGGCGCGGACTTCGTCATCGGTCAGGCAGGGCACGTCGCGCAGGCCGGGCGGCGTATCGGAGACGGTGATGGGCGAAGAAGCGGGACCGTTCGCCCGGGCCTGGTGGATCTTGATCTTGGCGGCGACGCGGCGGGTGGTGATCTCGCCGGTGATCTTGCTGACGGCGAAGGAGTCCGGGGTGACGTCGCCGGAGACCAGGGCCGAGCCCAGGCCCCAGGTGGCTTCGATGGCCACGATCGAGCGGTCGCCGCTGACCGGGGAGCGGGTGAACATGACGCCGGCCGCGCGCGGCGCGACCATGACCTGGACGACGACGGCCATCGACACGGCGGCCTCGGGGATCCGCAGCCGGCGGCGGTAGGCGACCGACTCGTCGTTGTACAGGCTGGCCCAGCAGCGGCTGACGTGCTCGAGGACGGACTGGGCGTCGCGCACGCCGAGGTAGGTGTCCTGCAGGCCGGCGAACGAGGCGCCGGCGCTGTCCTCGACGGTCGCCGACGAGCGGACGGCGACCTCGGTGTCGATGAGGATCTCCTCCGGGCCGCCGCCGGTGCCGAGCCTCCCGTAGGCCGACGCGATCGCCGACGCGACCCGATCGGGCAGCGGCGCGCCGGCGATCAGGGCGCGGAACGGAGCGGTCACGGCCGTGATCGCGGCCAGGTCGCCCGCGGGCAGGGCCTCGATCGCGGCCCGCCGCGGGCCAGACGGGTCAAGCGTGGCCAGGGCCGCGGCGAACGCGTCCACGGTCACCACGAACCCGGCCGGCACGGGCAGCCCGGCCCGGACGAGCTCGCCGAGCGACGCGCCCTTCCCGCCCGCGACCGCCGGGTCGCGCGCGGCGGACAGCGCCAGCACAAGCGGCGGGTGGCTCACGTCAGCACCCGCACGGTGCCGCGGTCGCCGTCCACCCGCACCCGGTCGCCGGTCCGTATCCGCCTGGTCGCGTCGCCGCACCCGACGACCGCGGGCATCCCGTACTCGCGGGCGACGATCGCCGCGTGCGACATGGCGCCGCCGATGTCGGAGACCGCCGCCTTGATCGTCGCGAACACCGGCGCCCAGGACGGCGCGGTGACCGGCACGACCAGGATCTCGCCCTCGCGCAGGGCGGAGATCTCGGACACGTCGCGCAGCACCCGGGCGATCCCCTCGACGACCCCGGCCGAGGCGGCGACGCCGATGATCTCGTCGGGGTCGGGGTTCAGCCAGGCCTCGATCCGCTCGGCGGTGACGCCCCAGAGCATGCGGACGGCGGGGTCGTTGAGCGCCTCGGGCACCGGGCCGAGGGCCGGCGGCGGCGACCAGTCCTTCAGCACCTCGATCATCGCCTTGCGCGCGGCGATGATCGGCGGGAAGTGCGTGCCACCCAGGGGCGGCGAGCCGGCCGCCCAGGCGAGCGAGAGGTCGGACAGCGCCTGGTCGATCTCGGTGTGGTGCAGGTGGAACACGTCATCGGCCTCGGCGATGACGCCGAACCGGGCGAGCAGCGCGCCGAACTCCTTGACCTTCTGGAAGAAGCGCGTGGTGAACCAGTGCTCGCAGTAGAACTTGTGGTCCTCGACGAACGGGAACACGAGGCGGCACAGGCCGAGCATCTGGTCGAACGCGGCCCGCTCCTCGTCGGTCGGCAGCAGGTCGCGGTAGCCGGCGGCGATCCGCTCCCGCTCGGCCTTCAGCTGCTCGGTCGGCCGGACCGGCATGGTGCCCGCCTGGACGGCGGCGACGTAGCCGGGAAGGGCGGTGAACGGCAGCGTGAGGTCGTCGTTCCAGGACAGGTGGTGGTGGTAGAAACCGTCGCCGCTCGACACGTGGAACCACGGGTCGCGGGCCGCTTCGAACGCGGCCAGCCAGGCCGCGCCGGCCTCGCCGCGGTCGCCCAGCGCCGACAAGACATCGCCGGCCACGCACCCCTGGGTGAACAGGTCATCGACGCCGAGCGAGACCGCCAGTGTGGCGAGACCGCGGAGCTCGTCGTCCGGCCGGTACATGATCACGTCGATGCCGGCCACCATGCGGGCCACCGTCTGGTCGCTGATCTCGGGGAACGCCTGCTGGCAGAACTGGAAGAACACCACGTAGGCGCCGTACCCGAGCATCAGCATCTCGGTGTGGTGGTGCCACATCTTCGAGTAGAGCGCGAGGACCCGGTGGAAGTTCTCCCGCAGGTAGTGGTTCTGGGCGACGCCCCGGGCCTCGAACACCACGGACGCGTCCTCCCACTCGGGCAGGGCGGGCACCTCGATGGTCTCGATCTCGGCGATGAGGCCGCGCAGCCGGTTCTTCCACCCTTCGTACAGCGAGTCCCAGTTCTCGAAGTAGTAGCCGGCCCGCGGGCCGAACTCGGCGGCCCGGCGCTCGATCTCGGCCGGGTCGAGTACCGGGTTGGCGGTGATGTAGACCCGTCCGTTGACGATCCGGTGCTCGATGCCGAGCGTGGTCGGGAAGACGAACAGCCGGGCCGTGTTCGCCCCGATCGCGCTGTAGGGAAGCTCGCCGGTGATCGTGTCGAAGGCGGGCATCGGCTCGGGGAAGTGCATGGAGTTGTAGAACCAGAAGCGCTTGTCGTCGTCGGGCTGGAAGCGCGTGAAGTACTGGTACATGGAGCGCCAGTCCTCCGCGCCGGGCACGTCGGCGATCTGCGAGGGAAGCGGGAAGGCGGCCTGTTCCGTCATTGGAACTCCCTGGTCCTTACATGGTGTAATCCTGCTGGGTCCGCGCGTAGTCGATAAACGCGTCGAGGGCGGCCGGGTCGGCCATCGCGCTGGTGTTGGCGGCCTGGTCGAGGGCCACCCCCATCAGCAGCCTGCGCACCGGCACCTCGAGCTTCTTGCCGGTGATGGTGGTCGGCATGGCCGGCACCTGGATGATCTTGTCGGGGACGTGCCGCGGCGTGTACTCCTTGCGGAGCTTGTTGTTGATCTCGGACGTGATGCGCTCGTCGAGCGTCAGCCCGTCGGCCAGCTTGACGAACATCGGCATGAAGAACCGCCCGCCCGGCAGGTCGAGGTTGACCACGATCGCGTCGTCGACCTCGGGGATCGACTCGAGCACGGTGTAGATCTCGGCGGTGCCGATCCGCACGCCGAACCGGTTGAGGGTCGCGTCGGACCGGCCGAGGACGAACGTGCCGCCGCGCGGGGTGACCCGGAAGAAGTCACCCTGGCGCCAGATGCCCGGCCACTCGTCGAAGTAGGTGGCCTTGTACCTGGTCATATTCTCGTCGTCGCCCCAGAACTTCACCGGCATCGACGGCATCGGCCTGGTGATGACCATCTCGCCGACCTCGTCGACGACCGGCTCGGCCGCCGCGTTGAACGCGTAGGCGGCGACGCCGAGGTTGCGATGCTGGTGCTCGCCCGCGTAGGTCGCCACGGTCGGCGAGCCGCCGGTGAACCCGGCGCACACGTCGGTGCCGCCGCTGCCCACGTGCAGCCACAGGTCGCGCTTGACGTTGCGGTAGAACCAGGCGTACACCTCGGGCGACACGGGAGACCCGGCCAGCATCACGCACTCCAGGGCGGACAGGTCGTACGTGTCCTTGGGGACCACGCCCCGCTTGGCCAGCATGTCCGCGTACGCGGGGGATCCGCCGAACAGGGTCACCTTCGCCTCGGCCGCCATCCGCCACAGCGCGCCCGGCTCCGGGTAGCCCGGGTTCCCGTCGTAGAGCAGCGGCTTCACCCCCAGCACGAGCGAGCTGACCATGAAGTTCCACATCATCCAGCCGGTCGTCGTGTAGAAGAACAGCACGTCGCCGCGGGACAGGTTCATGTTCAGCCGCTGCAGCTTCAGCTGCTCGAGGAGCAGCCCGCCGTGGCTGTGGGTGATCGCTTTCGGCAGTCCGGTGGTGCCGCTCGAGAACAGAATCCACAACGGCATGGAGAACGGGCCGTGGTGATACGTGAACTCCGCCCGTGACACCGGCTCGTGGTCGAGCAGGTCATGCCAGTCATGCGCGTCCGGCGCCGGGGCCGGGACGTCGCCGAACGGCAGGTAGATGACGTGCCTGAGGCAGTCCAGATCGTCGACGATCTGGCCGAGCTCGGCGCCGCGGTCGTAGGCCTTGCCGTTGTACTGGTAGCCCCCGGTGCAGATCAGCACGGACGGCTCGAGCTGGCGGAACCGGTCGAGCACGCCGCGCCAGCCGAAGTCGGGCGACACGGACGTCCAGATCGCGCCGAGCGACGTCACCGCCAGCATCGCGATGACCGCCTCGGGGATGTTCGGCAGCATCGAGGCGACGCGCTCCCCGGGCTGGACGCCGAGGCCCCGCAGCTGGGTCGCCAGGATGCGGACCCGCCCGGCGAGGTCGTCCCAGAGCAGCGGGGTGACCGGCACGGTCTCCGAGTGGTAGTACAGCGCGACCTCGCCGGGCACCTCGCTGGCCATGACGTTCTCGGCGAAGTTGAGCTCGGCGCCGGGGAACCACTCGGCGCCCGGCATCTCCCGCCGGCCGAGTACCGCGGTCGGCTGGGCGGTGGCGACGATGCCGTTGTAGTCCCAGATCGACTGCCAGAACGCGTCGGTCTCGGTCACCGACCACTGCCACAGCTCCGGGTAGCCGCCGAACTCCAGGCCGCGGGTCCGCTTCAGCCAGGCCAGGTACTCGGTCATGTTCGCGTTCGCGACCCGCTCGGGCGTCGGCGTCCAGAGCAGGTCGCCCGCCCGGACCGGTCCGGTCACGGGGTCATCGGCGGAAAGATCCATGGGAATGGCGGCGTCAGGACTCACATCGCGAGGTTCGCATAAGGGCCGACGCTAGGCAATGGCCACGCGGCCCAGTTCACCGCCGGCGATCTTGGCGGCTCGGCCCAAAGGGCTACCTGCTCAGGACCTATGCGAGACATTCGGCGCGTTGTCCGACGTGTACCATGCCATGAATGCCGACCATGCAGACCTCATCGCTGAGCGCCATCGATGTCCACGTGCACATCGAGTCCGACGGCCACGGCCACTTCTCCCTCGATGACGAGCTGATGGACGCCTCGGCCGCGTACTTCAAGGCGGGCCACGACCGGACCCCGTCCCTCGCCGCGATCGCCGACCGGTACCGGTCGCTGAACATGGCCGCCGTGGTGTTCACCGTCGACGCGTCGACCGCGACCGGGCACCCGGCGCTGTCGTCTGAGGACATCGCCGACGAGGCCGCCGCGCACTCCGACGTGCTCATCCCGTTCGGCTCGGTCGACCCGCTGCGCGGCGCCGACGCCGTGGCCCAGGCCCGGTCCCTGGTCACCGGGCACGGCGTGCGCGGCTTCAAGTTCCACCCGTCGATGCAGAACTTCGCCCCCAACGACCCGGCGTTCTACCCGCTGTGGGCGGAGATCGAGTCCCTGGGCGTGCCCGCCCTGTTCCACAGCGGGCAGACCGGGATCGGGGCCGGCCTGCCCGGCGGGCGCGGCATCAAGCTCCGGCTGTCGGACCCGATGCTGGTCGACGACGTGGCCGCCGACTTCCCGGCCCTGACCGTCATCCTCGCCCACCCGTCGGTGCCCTGGGCCGCCTCGTCGATCTCGATGGCCACCCATAAGTCCAACGTGCACATCGACCTGTCCGGCTGGTCGCCCAAGTACTTCCCGCCCGAGCTCGTCCGCGCGGCGAACTCCTTCCTGCAGGACAAGGTGCTGTTCGGCACCGACTTCCCGCTGCTGACACCGGAGCGGTGGCTGCGCGACTTCGACACCCTCGACATCAAGCCCGGGGTCAGGCCCAAGATCCTCAAGGACAACGCGGTCAAGCTGCTCGGCCTAGGCCCCGAATGACCGAATGTAAAGAATGTAAGAAATGAAAAAAATGTAAATGAATCGCACCTAGTGCCACAGAAAGGCTCAACAGCTAGATTCCTGCTGAGACTTCCCCTGTGAGCACAGTGAGGTGCGTTTATGCGTGTGATCGTCAGACCCCTGATTCTCGCGGCGGCCCTGGTCGCCGGCGTGCTGGCGGCGGTGCCCGCGGCCTACGCGGCGTCGGCCAGCGGGGCCGCCAGTCCGGCGGCCAGCGCGGCGACGAGCGTGTGCCCGGACGCCGAGACGGCGACGTTCGGGCCGAACGTGTGCGTCTTCACCGACACCATGAGCCAGGCGGCGATCCAGGCCGACCTCAATGCGATCGCGACCCAGCAGGTGCCGGTCGGCGCCCAGTTCGACAGCTCGCGGTACGCGATCTTCTTCGAGCCGGGAACCTACGGGTCGGCCGCCGACCCCCTCGTCTTCCAGGTCGGGTACTACACCGAGGTCGCCGGCCTCGGCGCGATGCCGCAGGACACGGTGATCGACGGCGCCATCGACGTCTTCAACAACCTGTGCGCGGCCGGCACCAGCGACTGCAACTCCGACGACAACTTCTGGCGCTCGCTGTCCAACCTCGACCTCAACGTGGACCTCCCGGCCGCCGCCCCGGCCTACGCGCCGCCGGTGCAGGACGCCTTCGGCGCCGGGTGCGCCAACAGCGCGGAGATCTGGTCGGCCTCCCAGGCCTCGCCGATGCGCCGGGTCATCGTCAACGGCAACGTCGTGTTCCAGGACTACTGCGCGAACGACGACTTCGCCAGCGGCGGCTTCATCGCCGACAGCCAGATCAGCGGGGACCTCGACTTCTTCGGCAACCAGCAGTACCTGGTGCGCAACAGCTCCATCGGCGGCGCCGCCGGGGCACCGCAGGGCTTGTGGAACATGGTGTACTCCGGGGTCACGGGCGCGCCCGCGGCCGTCTTCACCGGCCAGGGCGAGCAGAACACCGTGCTCGCCGCCAGCCCGGTGACCGAGGAGGAGCCGTTCCTGGTGGCCAGCGCGGCCGGCGCGTTCAGCGTCTTCGTGCCCGGGGTGCGGACCGGCTCGTCCGGGACGTCCTGGGCGACCGGCAGCGAGGCCGGCACGTCCAAGCCGCTGTCGTCGTTCTTCATCGCGACCCCGGCCACCTCGGTCGCGGCGATCGACCTCGCCCTCGCGGCCGGCAAGAACCTCGCGCTGACCCCGGGCGTCTACGACCTGTCCGCGCCGATCCTGGTCAGCCGCCCGGACACGGTGGTGCTCGGCCTGGGCTTCGCCACCCTCGTCCCCCAGCGGGGCAACGCGGCCATGATCGTGGTCCCGAACACCGGAGTGAAGGTGTCCGGCCTCATCATCGACGCCGGCCCGGTCAACTCGCCGGCGCTGCTGTCGGTCGGCACCCCGCTCCCGGCGTCCGGGTCGGCCGCCGACCCGGACGTGATCTCCGACGTGTTCTTCCGCGTCGGCGGCGCCGAGACGACCGCCACCGCGGCCACCGTCAGCCTCCTGGACAACGCGTCCCACTCGATCATCGACGACGTGTGGGCCTGGCGGGCCGACCACGGCAACGACGTGGGCTGGACCGAGAACACCGGGGCCAACGGCGTCGTCGTCACCGGGGACGACGTCACGGCGTACGGCCTGGCGGTCGAGCACTACCAGAAGAGCGAGGTCGTCTGGAGCGGCCAGGGCGGCACCGACGTGTTCTTCCAGAACGAGCTGCCCTACGACGTGCCCAGCCAGGCGGCCTGGGACGAGTCGGGGACCTTCGACGGCTACCCGGCCTTCCAGGTCGGGGCCGGGGTGAAGACCTTCGCGGGCTACGGCATGGGCAGCTACGTGGTCTTCATCGACACGACGGCCACGCTGCACGTCACCGAGGCGTTCCAGGCGCCGAAGGCGCCCGGAGTGACATTCAGTGACCTGTTCGGGGTGTGGATCGGCGGCGCGGGCGGCCTCGACTCGATCGTCGACGGCACCGGCGGCCCGGTCACCTCGGTCTCCCCGGGGACGACCGAGCCGGTGGACGTGACCAGCTACCCGTGACCAGCTAGCCCTGACCGGTGCGGGGCGCGGCGCTCACCCCGCCGCGCCCCGCACCGGCCGTCCCTGGTAGGAAAGGCGCATGCTGCGCGGAGAACTGGCCGGCCTGCGGGCGCGGACCGCCGATGACGCCGAGATCCTGCACGCCGAGCTCTACGAGGACGTCGACGAGTGGGTGAGGGGCTCCGTCCGGCCCTGGGTGCCGCTGCCTCCCGGGCCTGGGTCACCGTACGCGGCGTCCGACACCGAGCCAGGGGAGGCGGGCCTGGCCTCCGCGGCCTCCGCCGACGCGGCCGAGTTCTCGGTCGTCGAGCTGGCGACCGGCGACCTGGCCGGGGCGGCCGTACTGTGGGGCCTGGACCCGCACAACCGGGTGGCGCACATCGGGATCGAGCTACGGCCCGCGTTCCGGGGACGGGGCCTGGGCGCCGACGCGGTCCGGGTCATCTGCCGGTACGGGTTCGCGCTGCGCGGGCTGCACCGGCTGCAGCTCGAGACCCTGGCCGACAACCAGGCCATGATCGCGGTGGCCGAGAAGCTCGGTTTCACCCGCGAGGGCACCATGCGCGGCTCGTCCTGGGTGAACGGCGGGTTCACCGACGACGTCGTCTTCGGGCTGCTCGCCGAGGACCCCGGCCGCTGAGTTTTCGCCCCCCGGTGATGATCATCCACAGGAACGGATGTCTATGCACCGGGGTTTGCGCACGTGAGACGGGCCGGCCGCCGGGGTTATGCACAGCTAATCCACCGTTACCCACAGCTCTAGCCACAGGCTCTGCCGGCGTTGCGCACAGGACTTTCCACAGGGCCTGTGGAAAACTCGCGCGTCTCGCCGGATAACAGCAAGAGGCGGCGGCCGGCATGACCAGCTCGGGGCGCAGTCCCCAGCCCTCGGCCAGGACCGGGCGGCCGGACACGAGAGCGCGCAGGTCATCGAGGGCCCATTCGAACGGGCGGGGATCCGCGCGACGGTCGACTTCCCGGCCCGCTGCCCGCCGCCGATCCACAACGCCCCGCGCGGCGTGCCGAACGGGTCCCATATCCCGCCCGCCGGGCCGGGCGGTCGGGCGGATTCCTGCCCGGGCATATCGACCTCCGGATTCTCTGTCCGCTGCAATCCATTGCAGTGCTCAAGTTAAACCGGGCACGGCCTGGGATGGGGAAAGATGGTCGGTGTGGACGAACTTGTAGGCAAATTTCCGCAATATGACATGTTCGCCGACGCTTTCCACCGTCACGCCGAGAGCAGTCTCTACAACGCCTACTACGACCGGCCCGCCTGTTTCGGGCTGCTGGGCGACGTGATGGGCAAGCGCGTCCTCGATGCCGCTTGCGGGCCGGGCCTCTACGCCAGCGAGCTCATCAGGCGCGGCGCCCAGGTGACCGGCTTCGACCAGAGCCCGCGGATGATCGAGATCTGCTGGGAGCTGCGCGGCGCCGACGACTTCCGGGTGCACGACCTCAACGACCCGCTCCGCTGGCTGCCGGACGCGTCCTTCGACCTGGTGCTGTGCGCCCTGGCCATCGAGTACGTCGACGACCGGGTGGCCGCGCTGCGGGAACTGCGCCGGGTGCTGAAGCCGGACGGCGCCCTCGTGCTGTCGCGCACGCACCCGACCGGCGACTGGCTGCGGCACGGGGGCAACTACCACGACGCCCGGGTGATCAGCGAGCCGTGGAACGACCGCTGGCAGCAGCGCTACTGGCAGATGCCGCTCCAGGCCACGTGCGAGGAGATCGCGGCCGCCGGGTTCCTGATCGAGCGGCTCCTCGAGCCGCTGCCGCTGCCCGAGGCGGCCCGCCTGGACCCGAACGACTACGAGCGCCTGTGCCAGGCGCCGATCGGCATCATCGCCTTCCGCCTCCGCCCCGCCCCCGACTAGAGATAACAGCAAGAAGCGCGGTGCGGCTCCCACTGACCCCAGCAGCCCCGCCGGTGCGCCGCGGGCCGGGGTCGGCGATGATGTCGGCATGACGACTCTTGGCGCGGTGTGCCTGCCGATGGTGCCGCCGGAACAGCTGCGGAGGCTCGCCGTCACGGCGGATGCCGCCGGGCTCGACGAGCTGTGGCTGTGGGAAGACTGCTTCTGGGGCGGCGCGGTCCCGGCCTGCGCGGCCGCGCTCGCGTGGACGGCCCGGCTGCGGGTGGGGGTCGGCGTGCTGCCGGTCCCGCTGCGGAACGTGGCGACGGCCGCGATGGACGCGGCCATGCTGCACCGCCTGTTCCCCGGCCGGGTGACGATCGGGGTCGGGCACGGGGTCGAGTCCTGGATGCGGCAGACCGGGGTGGCGGCGGAGTCGCCGGTGACGCTGCTGCGCGAGTACCTGACCGCGCTGCGCGCCCTCCTGGCGGGCGAGCGGGTGACCGCCGACGGCCGCTACGTGCACCTCGATGACGTCGTCCTGGAGTGGCCGCCGGCGCAGGCGCCGCTCATCGTGACCGGGGCGATCGGGCCGCGCACGCTGCGGCTGAGCGGGGAGGCGGCCGACGGGACCGTCATGGTCGCGGGCACCGCGCCCGCGGAGGTCCGCCGCGCGCGCGAGCTCATCGCCGAGGGGCAGGCCGCCGGCGGGCGGGCCGGCGAGCACCGCCTGGTCGTGTACCTGGACGTCCCGGCGCGCGACGCGCCCGCCGTGGCCGCGGCCGCGCGCGGGCTGGCCGAGGCCGGCGCCGACTCCGTCGTCCTGCAGCCGCCGCAGGGCGAGTCCGACCCCGAGGGCTTCGTCCGCTTCACCGCGGAACAGGTCCAGCCGCTCCTCGCCTGAGATAACAGCAAGAAGCTCGGAGATGCTCAAACAGGCGGGGAGTCTCACGCATGCCGAGCGCCTGCGCGCGGGCGAGACCGCGGCCAACCTGGCCTACCTGCCGGGGAAATGACAGGAGCCTGATGCCGATCCCCGAGAACGGGTCAGAGCCCGAGGTGCGGTCCGAGGTCGGCGACCGAGCCGAGGACGAGGGCTTCGCCGGGCAGGCCAGTCGCGGCGGGCACGGCCGCGAGCGCGGCCGCGCCGGAGGCGCCGGTGAGGACGCCGGCCACCAGGCCGGCTCCGGCGCGGAGGCCGCACTCGATGTCGGTCGGGGTGTCGCCGGCGACGGCGAGCTCGCGGACCGAGCCGCCGCCCAGGCGGAGCAGCGCGGTCAGCGGCATGTCCGGCCAGGGCCGTCCCCGGCCGGCGTCGGCCGGGGACAGGAACAGGTCGACGAGCGAGCCCCAGCCGAGGGCGTCGACGATCGCGTCGCGGGTGCGGGGGGAGAACCCGGTGGACAGGCAGACCCGCAGGCCGGCGTCGCGGCAGGCGGCGAACAGCTCGACCGCGCCGGGGATGGGGGAGAGCTTGCCGGCCGCGACGGACTCGCCGTAGGTCTCCTCGAATACCGCGTTGGCCGCCTGGGCCGCGCTCTCGTCCCCGAGTATGTGGCGGAACACCTCGATCTTGGACTGGCCCATCGTGTCCACCGCGTACTTCATGCCCGCCTGGAACTCGCGGACGGGCAGGACCCGGCTGGCCAGGGCCGCCTGAAACGCGTTCATGACGGTGTCGTCGTCGCGGACGGTGGTGCCCGCCATGTCCAGGCACAGGACGGTGAAACGGTGCTCGGTCACTGGAAGGTCTCCTCGGCGATCGCGGGTGAGCAGGTCATGCCACGTCCGCCCGGGCCGGTCACCAGGACCACGCCAGGGGCGACGTCGGATCGGTGGTAGAGCGCGGGAACGCCGACGACCTCGCTGTAGACGCCGGCCCAGCGCCGCTGAACGCGCGGCAGCGGGGTGCCGAGCAGCGCGCTGGCCCGGGCCAGCAGGTGGTCGTAGGCGTCCTCGTCCACGTCGAACGCGAACGGCTCGTCGTACTCGTGGGTGTCCCCGATGGTCAGGGAGCCGTCCAGGCGCTGCACGAGCAGCAGCTGGGCGCGGCTGGCCGCGGCCGGGGCGGCCTGCGGGGGCAGCGCGAGCCGGGACGGCACGTCGTAGGCCGGGTAGTAGCGCAGTGAGTCGCCGTCGGCCAGGGCCGTGGTCAGCCTGCGCTCAAGCGGCTGGGTCTGCAGCATCTGCAGCCGGACCCGGCGCAGTCCGGTGACCTCGCCGAGGGCGGCGAGGTGCGGCCCGGCGACGCCGGTGAAGTTCGCCCCGGTGCAGAGCACCACGAGGTCGCCGCGGTGCCAGGTGCCGTGCTGGTCGCGCACCCCGCCCGCCGCGACCTCGACAGCCTCGTGACCGGGCAGCCACTCGTACGCCGGTCCCGAGAGCGAGGCGCGCAGCGCGGGCAGCGTGACCCGGGGCTCGACGATCGCGTCAGCCCGGCAGTAGAGCCCGCCGAGGAAGTCCCCGCCCGCGGCCGGGTTAACCGACCGCACCTCGCCGGGGGAGAGGACCTCGAACTCCCGCTGCTTGGCGTCGGGGAGCGCGGCCGCCTCGCGCATCACGGCCAGCTCGGCCTCGCTGGTCGCGATGGTCAGCGACCCGGCGGGCCGGAACCCGGCTCCCGGTGCCCGCTCGGCGATCTCGGCCCAGAGCGCACGGGCGCGCAGCGCCAGCGCGAGCTCCGGTCCCGCGCGCCGCCCGCTCACCCAGACCAGGCCGAAGTTCCGGACGCTCGCGCCGCGCCCGCCGGGCTCCCGTTCCAGGTGCGTGACCGCGTACCCGCGGCGCCGCGCCATGACCGCGTGCATGGTGCCGATGATGCCGCCGCCCACGATGACGACCCGTCCAGATGCGTTCATCACGGTGAAAAGTATAGCCAAGCGCAAACTTGTATAGCCAACTTGGGATGTCTACTCGATGAACGCCGCCTGCCGCCCGGATTCCGTCAGGCTGATAACAGCAAGAAGCGGTGAACCTCTAAACCAGCAGCAAAAGCAAAACCACCGCACCAGGCACCGCCGGACCGGCCGATGAGACCGGGGCGCGGGTAACGTCATCATTCGCAGCCAGGGACGGCGGTCCGGGCAGGTCCTGAGGAGGAACATGGTGAGCGGCACGAGCGCGGGAACCGGCAAGGTCGTCGTGAACAGGTCGATGTCGCTCGACGGGTTCATCGCCGGCCCGGGCGACGCGATGAGCTGGATTTTCGACTTCATGCCGCCGGTCGAGGAGGCGTTCCCCGAGGTCATGGCGGCCACCGGTGCCGCGCTCATCGGCCGGCGGACCCACGAGGTGGGCGAGCGCATGGCCGACCCGGCCAGCGACGAGCCCGAGCCCGGCTACGACGCGGGCGCCTTGTTCGTCCTGACCCACAAGCCGCCGGACGAGCCGGTCCCGGGGATCACGTTCCTCACCGGTGATCTCGGGGACGCCGTCGCCACGGCCCTTGCCGCCGCGGACGGCAAGAACCTGGAGATCCTCGGGGCCGACGTCGCCGCCCAGTGCCTTCGGCGGAACCTAGTCGACGAGATCCTGGTCTTCGTCCTGCCGGTCCTGCTCGGCGACGGGACCCGCTTCTTCTCGTCCCCGGGCCTGGACCGGATCGACCTGGAGCCGCTCGAGAGCAAGCGGTCGGGAGACGTCACGATCCTCCGGTTCCGCGTCCGCAAGTAGCAGCGCCCTGCCGGTTTCATACCATCACCTATGGATTGAGGAGGGCGCGGAGCGCCGCTATCGAAGTTGGCCCGGTGCCGCACCGGGCCGAAGAGCGGGAGGGTTCCCGGCCACATGTCGTGGTTGCCGTAGATGTCTACCCAGTTCTCTTTCTGACACCCGACCGCTAGGTGCCGCACCCGGGCATGCAGATAGTCGTAGGCGGCGAAGACAGGCGGCTTGCCGATCGGCTGCGGCATCGACACCCGCGCACCAGGATCGTTCCGCAACTTCGTCCTGAACGACGACCTCGCTGGCGACTTCGCCCGCTGGTACCCCGGACTCACCACCCAAATCCGCGACTAGTCGATGCTGCCTGACCTTCCGCAGTTTCTCCCGGTCTCCTAATCACCTGGCGGCCGACCAGTCAGGACGCAGGGGGCGCACCGGAGTGTCGTGCATGAGTAACTTCTAGAGCCTCTCGTTGGCGGTGATCAAGGCGAGCGCGCCGAGAAAAACCGCCGAGATGGCGGCAAGGAGCGTTACCCAGGCCGAGTGAGTCGTGAGGTATACGCTTCCGATCCCTGCAAGGACGCCGTTGATCACGCCGAGAGCGCCAGCGGCGTTCCTTGTGCGCCTGTCCGGAGCCGGGAGCCGGGAAGACGCCTCACACGACGGGCTAAGGCTGTCGGCCACATCCTGTGAAGGCTGCGGTTGCCCGTTGGCTGGCTGTTCATCCGGAACGCCGGACGCCCGCCCGGCGTGATCCGGAGGTCCGCTGTGTGGGTAATCCGAAGCGGGCAGGCAGCGCATGGGCGAAGCCCTCCCTTTCATTCACCGAGACCGCCGGACTGTCCGGCGACTTGGCCTTCGTCTAGTGGGCAGGATGCCGAAATCCCATGCTTGCGAGCCGACAATCTTCCCTTGAAAAATTCTGGGAGCCGCGTGGGATCGGCCGGGGTTGCTGACTAGGAAGCCGGGTAAGCGGACATGCGAGAGCCTGCTGACGCATATATTTATAAATGCCGTTCTTCCCCGTAGCCGTCTTCGGTTTTTGCACCGAACCGCCCGCCCCAGGGAGGTTAGGCCCTGGCTCCTGAAGAGAGTCCCCGTGCCCACTCCCGCGAACGTCCCCGCCGAGGACGCGGCGATGATGCGGGAACCCGGTGAAAGACTCTCTCCAGCCTTCGGAGTCGAGCGCGGTCAAGACGAGCCGGACATATGGTCCCCGGCTGGGGCCGGGGACCTGGCCGCTGCTGCCGAGGAAGACGAGGCGGTCAGGATGGCCGCCGAGTATCTTGAGCGGCGGCAGGCGGATGCCGGGATCCGGGACATCCTGGCAAACGCAGACTTCCAGGGCCCGTACTGGGAGGAGTTCGCCGAGGGGCTCATCCGTTACGGTACGCGGTCATCGGCGCCTGGGTCAGGACCGGACTGATCTTCGCTCGATGTTCCTCTGCAGGGATCGGCCTGGCCGAAAGACGTTACGTATGGTCTCCCGAAGACCAGGACGATCTCGTTCAGGACACTATCGTCGGCGGCCTGGTCATGTTCCGCCGCGCCCTGTCGGAAGGAAGGTGGACGGTCCACGGCGGGGCCAGCCTGAAGACTTACTTCATCGGCGCCTGCCAGCGGGCTTTCGCCAACGCCTACCGCAGATGGCTGCGGGAGAAAGAAACCGCGCTCACGGTGGGGCGCGATCGGGTCGATTTGCTGTCATCGCGCGCGGATCCCATGGCCGACGTCGAGGCCACCGTATTGACAAGCCTGGCCGTCAGAGAAGGGCTTGCCAGGCTTGATCCCAGAACCCGGGACGTCATGCTGTTGAAGGCCGAAGGGCTCAGCCACGATGAGATAGCCGAGACCACCGGGATGACCCCGAAAGCCGTAGAGGGCATCGTCTACCGCCACCGCAAGCGGATGGGTCAACAGGATCCTGCTGCCGGGAGCACCGCCGCAAAGCGCGGGGGGAGTCGGCATCATGCCTAGCCCGAGCTTTACCGTCGATCGCAGTTTTCATGAGCTTCTGCGGAAGGGATCCCTCGGCAGCTCACCAGCGCAGAAGCTGAGCGCCCGGACGGACCCGGCCTGGGCAGAGGCCGTCCTGTGGGACATTGCCGCACTCGACAACCTTGATAAAGCGGCCGAATACTTGCCTGCCCCCTCCCCTGGAACCCGAGCACGGGCAAAATGGCAGCCGAGTGCGGAAAGTCAGCCGAACGACGCCGAACTCGTCCGCCGGGCACTCGGCGACGCAGAAGGCGGAACCCGGGCTGCTGCCCTCGAGGCCATCGCCGACCGTTACCTTTCGCTCGTCCTGCGGCAGTGTTCCCTGTGGTTTCCCGACTTTGAAGACGCCCAGGATGTTACCCAGGCTGCCTTCGAAGCCGCGTTCACACTGCTCCTCGAAGGCAGGGGACCTAACCGTCCGGACAAGCTCGCCGGCTGGCTGATAGAGATCGCCAGACTCCGCGGCAGGGAGCACCTCCGGAGGAGATCCATGCCGTCCGGCGTCGGGCGGGCGTTCTTCCCCGACGAGCGGGGTTATGACGACCTGACGGACACCGAAGAGTCCCGGGGGCACGACGGGCCGCCGCAGGACTTTGACGACCTGGCCTATGACGAGGAATCTCGTTCCGGCAGCGCGGTACGGCGGGCACATGCCGTCCGCCTGGTGGACATGGTCGTCGCCACTCTCACTCCGCGCCAGCAGCAGACCTACGAACTCCGGTTCGTCGAGGGACTGACCGGCAGGGAGATCGCCTGGCGACTCGGGATCAGTGAGAAAACCGCCAGCAACCAGATAACTCGCGTCCGGGAGCTCGTCGCCACGGGCTTCGGCGCGCTGATCCTGTACCAGGAAGGCCGACCCTACTGCCCGGATTTGGCCAGGATCGTTGACCGCGTAGAGGACACACCCGGTGGTGACAGCTCGTTCACCACCGCAATGCGGGAGAAGATCGTTAACCACTTCGCCGACCATAACTTGGGCGACGACTGCCGTACGTGCAACGCCAGGCGCCGTGAACTTTCCGGGCCGTACGCACCTTAAAGCAACGGTTAGATCCGACCACGCACCAGTAGGACTGCCCCAGCGCAGATGACTTCGGTCATCCGTGCGGGTTGCGGCACGACCGCTCATGGGCAGGTGCAGGTCGGCGCGCTGCTGCGCGTCGGCGGCCATCCCGGATCAGCGGCTAGTCGACGCTGCCTGACCTCCCACGGTTTCTCCCGGAGGCTGAACGCCTATGGCCGGATCACCGCAACCCGCCCGCGATGCCGACCGCCGCCTGAACATGAAAACGGCGGATTCATGCCGTTTCCGCAGCACCGGTCAACCGCGATCACGGCCGTCGCGGAGCGCATGACTGCCCGTTCTCAGGACTAAGCCCGGTCTGGCGTGCCAGCATAACCTGCAGTGATGGAAAAATTACTCTGTGAGGCTACGGAGGCCATTGTGATGGGATCGATCAGTCGGCGGGATACTGTGATACTGGCCGCGGCCACGGCCGTAGTGGTCTGCACGGCGTTGGTGACCGGCGGCGGCGCGTCGGCGGCAGGCCTACCAGGAGTCGATGGTGCGCACACTGCTGCGTCGGGCGGCACCTGGGGCAAGGCGGAGGAGGTGCCCGGCACAGCGGCCCTCGACACCGACGGGGATGCCCAGATCAATTCGGTGTCGTGCGCGTCGGCAGGCAACTGCAGCGCCGGCGGGTCCTATACAGACGCCTCCCACGTCGGTCAGGCATTTGCCGTCAATGAGGTGAAGGGCACCTGGGGCAAGGCGGAGAAGGTGCCAGGCACGGCAGCTCTCAACGCTGGATATCCCGATGGGTCGGCCTCGATCGCGTCGGTGTCGTGCGCGTCGGCAGGCAACTGCAGCGCCGGCGGGTTCTATACAGATGCTTCCGACGTCGGTCAGGCGTTCGTCGTCAATGAGGTGAAGGGCAAGTGGGGCAAGGCGGAGAAGGTCCCCCACTCGATCCCGGCGGAATCTGCCTCTATCAGGTCGGTGTCGTGCGGGTCGGCGGGCAGTTGCAGCGCCGGCGGATATTACCAAGACTCTTCCGGCAATCAAGCGTTCGTCGTCAGCGAGGCGAAGGGCAAGTGGGGCAAGGCGGAGGAGGTGCCAGGCACCGCCGTCCTCAACACCGGCGGGGATGGCTTCATCGAGTCGGTGTCGTGCGGGTCGGCGGGCAGCTGCAGCGCCGGCGGGTACTACGCACACGCCACCGGACAGTACGAAGTCTCCTCCCGGCAGGCGTTCGTGGTCAGCGAGGTGAAGGGCAAGTGGGGCAGGGCGGAGGAGGCGCCCGGTACCGCGGCTCTCAACGTTCGCGGAGGCGCCGGGATCAACTCGGTGTCGTGCGCGTCGGCGGGCAGCTGCAGCGCCGGCGGGTACTACCAGGACGCTGCCGCTGGCGAGCAGGCGTTCGT
>Ga0302314_10004435_pt1 | contig 25841 bp, 19 predicted proteins | sample III_Palsa_N2_3_FD_200533 | JGI IMG/M metagenome (GOLD analysis project Ga0302314, IMG submission 200533) | Peat permafrost microbial communities from Stordalen Mire near Abisko, Sweden - III_Palsa_N2_3 | ecosystem: Environmental > Terrestrial > Soil > Palsa > Peat permafrost | place: Sweden...
CGCGGTGAACAGCAACGCCGCCCTCACCTTCAAGGTCCCCACGGCAGTGGTCGAGACGCTCAGCGCCTCGCTGCGCAGCCAGCCGGAGATCCGCAGCGGCGAGATCCTGGGGCCCGGCGGCGAGGTGTTCGCCGTCTACCATGCGATGGAGCCGGCCGCCACGCCGGAGAGCGCGGCGGCGGACCGTGACAGCGATACCTGGGCGGCGGCGCAGGCCGCCAGCCTGCATCCCGATCAGGAAGTGCACCGGCTCGGCGACAACCGGCTGGACCTGATCTCGCCCGTCGTCCGCGACGGCAAGGTGATCGGCGCGATCCACCTGACCTCCGACATGACGGAGTTGTACGCGCGGCTGCGCCGCCTGCTCCGGTTCATCGCGCTCGCCAGCCTGGCCGCGCTGCTGGCCGCAAGCCTGCTCTCGATCGCGCTGCAACGCGTGATCTCGCAGCCGATCCATCTGCTGATCGGCGCGATGTCCAAGGTCTCGCGCGACAGCAATTTCGCCGTCCGCGTGCCGCTGGTGGCGAAGGCGGAACTCGGGGCGCTGATCGACGGCTTCAACGGCATGGTGGGACAGATCGAGCTGCGCGACGCCGCGCTCTCGGACCACCAGCGCACGCTGGAGCAGCAGGTCGCCAACCGCACGGCCGAGCTCTCGGCGAGCTACCAGCGTTTGGAGCAGACGGTCGGTGAGTTGCGCGCGGCCAAGGACGCGGCGGAGGCCGCCAACCGCGCCAAATCGCAGTTCCTCGCCAACATGAGCCACGAGATCCGCACGCCGCTCAACGGCGTGCTCGGCATGACCGAGCTGCTGCTGCACACCGAGCTCTCCCCCCGCCAGCGCCGCTATGCCGAGATCGCGATGCGGTCCGGCGAGATCCTGCTCGGCCTGATCAACAGCGTGCTCGACCTGTCCAAGATCGAGGCCGGCAAGCTGGAACTGGAGCGGCAGCGCTTCGACCTGCGCGAACTGACCGAGGACGTCACCGACCTGTTCGGCGAGGCGGCGCACGCCAAGCACCTGGAATTGACCTGCTCGGTCCCGGCCGACCTGCCGACCGCGCTGATCGGCGACCCTGGGCGGCTGCGCCAGATTTTCACCAACTTGCTCGGCAACGCCGTCAAATTCACCAACCAGGGCGAGATCGGCGTGTTCGTCCGGCTGATCGATGCGTCGCCCGAACAGGCGGAGTACCGGTTCGAGGTGCGCGACACCGGCATCGGCATTCCTCCCGACAAGCTGCACGACATCTTCGAGGCCTTCGCCCAGGTCGATGGCTCGACGACGCGCCGCTACGCCGGCACCGGGCTCGGCCTGACCATCGCCCGCCAGCTTGCCGAGAAGATGGGCGGCACGCTGGGGGCCAGCAGCGAATTCGGCCGCGGCGCCGCTTTCAGTTTCACCGCCCGGTTCGACCGTCAGCCGGAGGAGGCGCGCGGTCCGCGCCCGCAGGCCCCGATGCTCGGCGGCGTGCCGGTGCTGGTGGTCGACGACAACGCCACCAACCGCGAGTTGCTGGACGACCAGCTCTCCACCTGGGGGCTGGTCGTGCAACTGGTGCCCAGCGCCGGCGAGGCGCTGGTGGCGCTGCGGCACGCGGCGTTGCGCGGCGCGCCGTTCCAGCTCGCGATCATCGACATGATCATGCCGACCACCAACGGCGCCGACCTCGCGCGGCTGATCCGCGGCGACCCGGCGACGGCGAACCTGCAGACGCTGCTGCTGACCTCCTCGGATATCGACGCCCCGGAAGCAGAGCAGTTGTTCCAGGCCCGGCTGCGCAAGCCGGTGCGCCAGTCCGAGCTGTTCGACGCCGTGGTCACGCTGCTCGCCGGCGTCGCGCCGGGCCGGTCCCGCGCCGCTGGCGGGGGCCGTCCCGAAGTGGCGCCGACGCCCGACCTGGTCGCGATCGCCGCCGACGCGCCGCAGTTGCTGCTGGTGGAGGACAACCCGGTCAATCTCGAAGTCTGCAAGGCGATGATCGAGAGCCTCGGCTGGCGCGTCGCCACCGCGGCCAATGGCCGCATCGCACTCGACCGGCTGGCCGAGCGGCCGTACGACGTGGTGTTCATGGATTGCCAGATGCCGGAGATGGACGGCTTCCAGGCGACCGCCGCGATCCGCGTGCGGGAAGCCGGGACCGGCCATCACACCCCGATCGTCGCGCTGACCGCCAATGCCATTGAGGGCGACCGGGAACGCTGCCTCGCTGCCGGCATGGATGGCTATCTGTCGAAACCCTACAAGCGCGAGCAGATCCGGGCGATCCTGGCGGATCGGAGCGGCGGCTTCGCCGCGCCCGTCGCCGCGCCGCCGCTCGCCAGCGCAGCCACCGCGCCCGTGCTCGACGAAGGCGTGTTGATCGCCCTCGGCGAATTGCGGCAGGCCGGGGGCCCGGACGTGCTGGCCGAGACCGTGCGGGTCTTCCTCGACAGCAGCCCCCTGCTGCTGCGGCGGCTGCAGGAAGCCGCCGTGGGCGACGGCGACCGACGGGTGCTGCGGGACGCTTCGCACACGCTCAAGTCGGCCAGCGCCGCGATTGGTGCCGCGGCACTGTCGGCCCGCTGCGCGGAGCTGGAGACGCAGACCCGGGTCACCGACGCGCCGGACGCGGTTGGCAGCGTCCGCCGCATCGCCGAAGCCTATGCCGCCGCCGCGGCCGCCCTGCAGCAGTTTGCCGCCGAACAGGCCGCGCTGGAGCCCGAGACGCGGTAGCTCACCGCCGCGCCTGCAGGATGCGGCGGGCCTGTTTCAGATGCGGCATGTCGATCATCTTGCCATCGATGGCGACCACGCCGGCGCCCGGATTGGCGGCAAAAGCGGCCAAAACGCGCTCGGCGTGGGCCACCTCCGCGGGGTCCGGAGTGAACGTAATGTTGACAGTGTCAACTTGGTCCGGGTGGATCAGCAGCTTGCCGACGAACCCGGCCCGCCGCGCCGCCCGGGCCTCCCGTTCCAGCCCCACCGTATCGCGGAAATCGGTGAAAACGGTGTCGATCGGCGCCACCCCGGCGGCGGCGGCGGCGGCGAGGCAGAGCGAGCGGGCGAGCTGGAAGGTAAACTCGTAACCGCCGCCCTCCACGCGGTTGCTCGCGGCGCCGAGGGCTGCGGCCAGATCCTCGGCGCCCCAGGTCAGCCCCGCCAGCCGCGGGCCTGCCGATGCGTAGCTGCCGAGCGTGAACAGCGCGCCCGGCGTCTCGGTCGCGACCACCACGACCCGCGTGCCGCCGTCGGCGCGGCCGGCGGCAACTTCCAACGCGCTCAGGTAGTTGCCGAGCGTGACCACGTCTGCCGCACTCTCCGCCTTCGGCAGCACGATGCCGTCCGGGCCGGCCGGCAGCACGGCGGCGAGGTCGTGCAGCGCAAGGCCGCTGGTGAGCGCGTTGACGCGCACCCAAAGCTGCTGCCGCGTTCGGTCGGCGTGGTCGCGCAGGAACGCCGCCGCCAGCGTCCGCGCCGTCGGCAGGTTCGGTGCGGCCACCGAGTCTTCGAGGTCGATGATCAGCGCGTCCGCTGCCGAGGCGGCGCCCTTCGCCAGTTTCCGGTCTGAATCCCCGGGGACGAACAGCCAGGACCGGGGCGTCATGCCGGCCGCCGCTGCATCAGCGCGGTGCGGCGGCAGTTGGCCACCTCCTCGCCGCGCTGATTGAAACTGCGGTGCTCGAACACCACGATGCCCGCGCCGGGACGCGACCGGCTTTCCCGCCGCTCCACCACGCGCGTCTCGGTGCGCAGCGTGTCGCCGACGAACACCGGCCGGGGGAACTTGACGGCATCGAACCCAAGGTTTGCCACGAGGGTGCCGAGCGTCGTGTCGCCCACGGACACACCCACCATGAGACCAAATGTAAAGATGCTGTTGACCACGACGCGGCCGAACTCGGTGCCGGCGGCGTATTCGGCGTCCAGATGCAACGGCTGCGGGTTGTGCGTCAGCGTGGTGATCAGCACGTTGTCGGCGTCGGTGACGGTGCGGCGGATCTCGTGCACGAAGTGCCGCCCTTCCGTCAGGTCCTCGTAGTACTGGCCGGGCATTTTTCTCCCCCTTCGGCGGCGAGCGGCTGTCGGGCCGAAGATCGCGCGGTCGGCCCCCCGGGCGCAACCGGTCACATTCAAGCATACTTGGGCGTTGCACACCCGGAACGCGGTCAGGCTTGGCCAAGCGACCAAAAACCTTGCGCGCCGACAAGCGATTTTCGGCGCCGCCCCTTGACCGCGCGAACACCGACCCTCTAGCCTTTCGGCTTCAAAGAACTATCGCACTCAGCTGGGGGAGCAAGCGATGGATACCGTTTATGCCGGGGTCCATGCGGCGACGCATTCGCTTGACCCGCTCACACCTGCTGAAGTCGCCGCTGCGGCCCGGATCGTTCGGGCAACGCATGATCTCGGCGCCGGCATGCGTTTCGAGACGATCGTGTTGTGCGAGCCGGACGGGGCCGACGCCGAAGACCGGCGTGCCTTCGTTTCCACCTACGACATCGCCACGGGCGACCTGTTCGAGGCGATCGTGTCGCTGACCAGCGGTGGCGTCGAGAGCTGGACGCCACGGCCGGGCGCCAAGCCGCGCATCGCGCCGGACGAATTCCTGCTCGCCGAACAGATCGCCAAGGCCGACCCGCGCTTCATTGCGGCGCTGGCCAAGCGCGGCATCACCGACCTGTCGCTGGTGTGCAGCGACCCGTGGTCGTGCGGTGTGTTCGGCCATGCGGACGAGGCAGGCCGGCGGCTGATCCAGACCATCACCTGGGTGCGCAACCGGCCCTACGACAACCACTACGCGCATCCGGTCGAAGGCCTGAGCGCGGTGGTGGACATCAACCGCGGCGAGGTCGTGCGCATCGACGACTACGGCGTGGTGCCGGTGCCGCGCGAGGAACACAACTACGCGTCGCGCTTCCAGAAGACATGGCGCAGCGGCCTCAAGCCGATCGAGGTGATCCAGCCGGAAGGCCCGAGTTTCACCGTCGATGGCTGGGGCGTGGAATGGTGCGGCTGGTCGCTTCGCGTCGGCTTCACGCCGCGCGAGGGTCTTGTTCTGCACGACCTCAAGATTCGTGACGGCGATCAGCACAGGAGCATTCTGAAGCGCGCCTCACTGGCGGAAATGGTGGTGCCGTACGGCCATCCCGCCGGCGTGCATCCGCGCAAGAACGCGTTCGATGTCGGCGAGTACGGCATTGGCGTGCTTGCCAACAGCCTGACGCTCGGCTGCGACTGCCTCGGCGCGATCCACTATTTCGATGCCGTGGTCAACCGCGTCGACGGTGGCGCGCAGGTGATCCCGAATGCCATCTGCCTGCATGAAGAAGACTGCGGCATCCTCTGGAAACACACCGATTTCCGCACCGAGGAAACCGACGTGCGGCGCAGCCGGCGGCTGGTGATCTCGTTCGTCGCCACCGTCGGCAACTACGAGTACGGGTTCTACTGGCACCTGTATCTCGACGGCACCATCGAACTCGACGTCAAGCTGACCGGCATCATCAACACCGCCGGCCTGACGCAGGGCGGCGAGACCGGGCGGGGCACGCGCGTCGGCCCCGGCGTCGTCGGCCACATCCATCAGCATGTGTTCAACATCCGCCTCGACATGGCGGTGGACGGGCCGAACAACACTGTCGTCGAGGTCGATACGGTCGCCGACCCGCCGGGGCCCGACAACCCGTGGCACAATGCGCTCTCGATCGTCGAGACGCCGCTGTTGACCGAGAAAACCGCACGTCGGCGCGGCGACCCTGCGCATATCCGCTGGTGGAAGGTCGTCAACCGCGAACGGACCACCGCGCTCGGGCACCATCCGGGGTACCGGCTGGCCGCGCATAGCGCGCTGCGCACCCCGGCGGCACCGGACAGCCAGGTGGGCCAGCGCGCCGGCTTCGTCACGCACGACATCTGGGTGACGCCGACATCGGCGGCGGAGCGCTGGCCGGCCGGCGACTACGTGAACCAGAGCCGGCCTGGCGAAGGCCTGCCGGCCTGGACCGAGCAGGACCGCCCGGTGGCCGACCGGCCGATCACCGTCTGGCACAGCTTCGGCCACAACCACATCGTGCGGCCGGAGGATTTCCCGGTGCAGCCGGTGGTGCATTGCGGTTTCATTCTGCAACCGTTCGCCTTCTTCGACCGCAACCCGACGCTGGACATTCCGCCGGCAAAGTCCGCTCATAGCTGCTGCGCCTGACCAGCGCGACCGACGCGAAGCTCAAGCAAAAGCCTACAGGGAACACGAGGGGGACTGCATGACCGAAAAGACCTGGACGCCCGATCGCCGAACTGTCGTCAAGGGTATCGGCGCCGCGCTGGCGGCACCGCTGGCCGCGCCGTTCGTGGCGCCGGCGCTGGCCGCCAACAACGCGCCGATCCGCTTCGCCATCATCGCCGCCCAGATCGCCGACCACACCGACTACCTCAACGGCGCCACCCTGGCCGTCGAGGAGATCAACGGCGCCGGCGGCGTGAACGGTCGCCAGATCAAGATCGAAACGCACGACATCGACCTGCTGACGCCGGAAGGCACGCAGGCGGCGATGCGGGCGGTGGCGGACTCCAAGCCGCACGCCATCGGCTGCGCCTTCACGCTGATCCGCATTCCGGCACTGGAGGCCCTCGGCGACTACAAGGCGCCGTACCTCAGCGGCGACACCAACTTCGACATGATCACCTTCGCCAAGAAGAACCGCGCGAAGTACTGGAACTTCTTCCAGGTCGATCCGCCGGAGATCTACTACGGCCAGATGTTCCCGAAGTTCCTGGAGGCGACCGCCGCCGCCGGGGTGTGGAAGCCGACCAACGAGAAGGTCCACATCATCCGCGAGCAGAACAACTACAACATGGTGATCGCGGAGCAGGTCGAGAAAACCCTGCCGAGCACCAAGTTCAAGCTCGCGAAGATCACCGACATCCAGTACCCGGTGCAGGACTGGGGCCCGGTGATGCAGGCGATCAAGGAAGAAGGCGCCGGCACCATCATGCTCGACTACTGGGTGGGCGCCGAGGAAGCCGCCTTCTGCCAGCAATTCGTCGCCGATCCGGTCAAGGGCGCCCTGGTCTACATCCAGTACGGCCCGTCGCAGCCCGAATTCCTCAATGTCGCCGGCCCGGCAGCCGAAGGTTTCGTCTGGTCGACCGTGCTGGGCGTCTACAACGACACGCAGGGCGCCGAGTTCCGCAAGAAATACGCGGCCAAGCACCCCGGCGTGATCGGCCTCTGCTACAATGGCTCGGCCTATGACACGACCTACATCCTGAAGAACGCCTGGGCCAACGCCGACCCGGACGACTTCAAGGCCGTCGCCGACTACGTCCGCACGCATCCCTATCGCGGCGTCGACGGCGCCGTGGACCTGAACAACGACTACCAGGCCGCGCTGCACTATCCGTTGCAGACCCAGGACCTGAACAAGGGCATGGCACAGCTGTACTTCCAGGTGCAGGACGGCGCGCACAAGATCATCGCGCCGGACGCGCTGGCAGAGTCGAAGTTCCGCAGCTTCCCCTGGGCCTGAGGGGTGCGGCAGACCACGCAGGGGACGCGCTGATGGCTGTGTCCCCTGCCCTGTTTGCCTGCGAGGACATCCATATCCGCCTCGGCGGCCGGTCGATCCTTGAAGGCATTTCGGTGGGCGTCGCCGCCGGCGACATCCTGGGCGTGGTCGGGCCGAACGGGGCCGGCAAGACCACGCTGTTCGAGATCCTCTCAGGCCGCTACGTGCCGAGCCAGGGGCGCGTGATCCTGGGTGGCCAGGACGTGACAAGCCTGAAATTGTTCGCGCGCGCCCGCCTGGGCCTCGGCCGCACCTACCAGTCGCCGGTGGTGCCGGACGCGCTGACGGTGGGCGAGGTGTTTCGTGCCGCGCGGCAGGCGCATCCGCCGTACCTGACGCGGTTCCATGCCGAATGGGCCGCCGACAAGGTCGGGCTGCGCGTGCCGATGTCCGCCCTGGCGGGTGGTCTTGAGACCCTCAACCGGCGCAAGCTGCTGCTCGCCTGCCTGCTGATGCGCCGGCCGCGGGTGATGCTGCTCGACGAGCCCGCCGCCGGCCTGATCAACTCCGAGATCGACGAACTCGACAGCATCATCCGCCACTTTGCGCGCGAGATGAATGTCGGCGTGATGCTGGTGGAGCATCGGCTGGAACTGCTCTCCGCCATCGCCGATCGGGTGGTGGTGCTCGACCTCGGCAAGCTGATCGCCGAGGGCGACCCGGACAAAGTCTTCGAGGACCCGCGCGTGCGGGCCGCGTATTTCGAGGTGGAAGCGGCATGACCGACGTGCTGCGGATCGAGAATCTGTCCGCCGGCTACGGCCCCCTCGGCGTCCTGCACAGCATCAACCTGACGGTCCGCGCCGGCGAGCGCGTCGGCATCATCGGGCTGAACGGTCACGGCAAATCGACATTGTTGAAAGCCATCGCCGGCCTGACCGGTTGGCAGAGCGGCTCGATCAAGCTGAACGGCACCGAGATCGGCGGCACGCGCAGCCAGGGGCCGGGCCGCTACACGCACAAGATCGTGCGCATGGGCCTCGCGCTGATGCCGCAGGGCGACGCGCTGTTCCATGGCCTGACCGTCGCCGACCACCTGGACAGCGGCGCCTACACGCCACGCGCGTGGCGCGAGCGCAAGCAGCGGCGCGAGCGCGTGCTGGCGATCTTCCCGCCGCTGGAAAAGCTGCTCGGCCAGCCGGTTGGCAAGCTCTCCGGCGGCGAGCGCCGCATGGTCAGCATCGGGCGCGGCCTGATGGACGATGCAAAACTGTTGCTGATCGACGAACCCTCGCTCGGCCTTGCGCCGAAGATCAGCAAGGGGCTGGTGGAGGCGCTGATGCGCATCGACATCAAGGACGGCGCGATGGTGATCGCCGAGCAGAATCTGTCGCTGCTGGAAGGCAAGGTTACCCGCCTGATCGGCCTGCACGCCGGCAAGCTGAAGGGCGGCGCGGTGGCCCCCGATGCGGCGCTGACGCCGCACGCGCATCACCATCACTGACGTTTTGCCAGCAACCGGCATCACCCGAACGATCGAGGCGGCATGGATCCGTACTACCTGGCACTGACGACGATCACGCTGGCCTCGATCTACGGGCTGCTGGCGCTCGGCATCTCGATCATCTGGTCGAGCCTCGGCATGATCAACATGGCGCAGGGCTTCACCTTCGCCGTGTCCGGCTACGGCGCGTGGCTGGTGGCGCAGTACATCAGCGCGAACGGCTTCGTGGTGGTGATCGGCGGCGTACTGACCGGCGCGCTGGCCGGCGCGCTGATCGGCGGCATCGCCTTCATCCCGCTGTACGACAAGCCGAACTTCCCGCTGCGCAGCCTGATCGCGACGCTGGCGATCAGCCTGATGGGCGGGCAATGCCTGCTGTGGATCTTCTCGCCGCGCGTGAAGGCGCTGCCGAAGATTTTCGGTGTCGGCAACATCCATATCGGGCCGGCGGTGGCGAGCTACGACAAGATCGGCTCGATCGTCTGCTCGGCGATCCTGCTGCTGCTGACGCTGGGATGGATGAAAACCAGCCGTCGTGGCCTGGAGATCCGCGCGATGATGCAGAACCCGGAGGGGGCGGCACTGGTCGGCGTCGGGCTGCGTTCGACGGCGATGTCGGTGATGATGGTCACCGGCGCGATGGCCGGGCTCGCCTCGGTGCTGCTGTCGCAGAACTACTTCATCAGCCCGTTCGCCGGCACCACGCCGCTGGTGAAAGGCATGGTGGTGGCGCTGGCCGGCGGCCTCGGCAGCGTCGCCGGGGCGCTGATCGCGGCCGTGCTGATCGGCTTCATCGAAGCGGTCACGGCGGTTGGCCTGGGCGGGCAATACGTGCTCATCACGCAGTTCCTGTTCATCATCGCAGTGCTTCTGGTGCGCCCGCGCGGCATCGCCGGCATGATCGAGCATACGCGGGAGTAGCGAGTGACCGCGCCGACCGAACATACGAGACGCACCATGCCGGAAACGGCGCTGGTTGGTTCCCGCCGCATGCTGCCGGCGCTGAAGGGGCATGGCGGCGCCAGTTGGCACCGCTGGCGCTATCCGTTCACCCGGCGCACGCCGCTGCTGATCGAGACGGACTACAACCCGACGACGCTGGCCGCGGAACGCCGCATCCTCAATCCGCGGCCGATCCTGTGGCTGGTCGCGCTGATCCTGCTGGCGATCATTCCGCCGGTGTTCGGCAACAACTCGTTCATCGCCGCGGCGACGACATTCGGCATGTATGCGGCGATCAACGTGGTCTGGCAGTTGCAGATCGGCACCGCCGGCATCTTCTCGCTGGCCAGCTTCGCGACCGTCGGCGTCGGCGCCTATGGCACGGCGGTGCTGTCGGTCTATCTCGGCTTCCCGTGGTGGGCGATGTGGCTCAGCGGACCGCTGTTCGGGCTGGTGTTCGGGGTCTTCATCGCCATCCCGGCCATTCGGCTCGAAGGGTTCTACTACGCGCTGCTCACCGTCGGCATCTCCGAGCTGTGCCGCGTCTATGTCGTGCAGTCGCAGCCGCTCGGCGCCGCCAACGGCGGCCTGTTCGGGGCGGACGGCTTCGTGCCCGACTGGATGCACGAGCGGGCCGGCCTGATCCTCGGCTACTACGCCGCGCTCGTGCTGATGATTGGTGGCTTGACGATGTACCGCATGGTCAACGGCCAGCGGCTCGGGCGATTGCTGCGCGCGGCACCTGAGAAGCACGAGGCGTTCGCCGAGGCGCTCGGCATCAACTACCGCGCCGCGCGCATCCAGGTGTTCCTCATCTCGTCGGCCGCGCTCGGCGGCGTGGGCGGGTTCTACGCGACCTTGCTGCACGGCGCCTCGCCGTCGCTGTTCATGATCGACCAGTTGCTGCTGCTGCTGGCGATGGTAGTGATCGGCGGCATCGGCACCACGGAGGGCGCGGTGCTCGGCACGGCGATCGTCGTGCTCATCGACAAGGTGTTCATCGGCCTGGGGCCGTCGCGGCTGATCCTGATCGCCGGCATCATGCTGATCACCGTGCTGTTCCTGCGCGGCGGCATCTTCGGCATTCCCGCGCAATTCAGCGCGTGGCGCGGGAAAAGAAAAAGCGAGCGCCGGGGCTTGCAGTCCGGCAAGGGAGGCGAAGTCATGCCCGACGAAGCGACCGAGATCGCAGACAAGCAATCGATCTTTGTCCGACGGTTCGATGCGAACCTGCGCAGCGAACTCAAGCTGCTCGTCAACGACGCGCTCATCGAGGAGCACCGGACCACCAGCGGCAAGCGACGCAGCGACCCGCTGGAGCGGGTGCTGGCCTTCTTCCGGCGCGCCGCGGCCGCCGACAAATACGCGGTGCTCGCGGTGAGGCCGTTCGCGGAATATCGCATCGTCGCCCTCTCTGGGCGCCGCGGCGTGCCGCCGCGCGTGGTCGACGACCAGGTGTTCCACACCCCGGAGGACGCGCTGCACGGCGTGTTCCTCAAGCGGGTGCAGGACCTGATGGAATCCTGAGGGCGGACGAGGGAACGCAGCGACCATGGCCAACATCCGCATCTCCGCCTACACGGACAAGCTCTCGGTCAAGGCCGGCGACACGCTGAGCGTGATGGCGAGCGCCGACGCCACCGACACGGTGCGCGCGCACCTCGTCCGCCTGATCCACGGCGACGAGCACCCGGACGGCCCCGGCTTCATCGAGGAGCTGGTCGCCTCGCCGATCGACCGCGACTGGCCGGTGCGCAAGCAATACATCCAGAAGGGCAATTTCCTGCGCGTCGCCGACACGCAGGGCAAACTTGCCGCGAGCGGTCCGGTCACGCTGCACGCCTACATCTATCCGACCTTGCCGGACGCCGGCCGGCAGATGCTGCTGGGCCGCTGGTCGGTCGATGGCACCAGCGGCTTCGGCCTCGGCATCAGCCCGTCCGGGCGGCTGGAGTTCTGGGTCGGCGACGGCACCGGCACGGATGCCGTCACCGCGGAGGTCAAGCTGGTTGCCCGCGTGTGGTATTTCGTGGCCGCGAGCTACGACCCGGCGAGCGGCAAGGCGACGCTGTACCAGGAAGCGGTGATAAACCGCTACAATAGCCTGCTCTCCAAGATCGTCCCGTACGACTATCGCTGCCATGTCAGCGAGACGCTGCGCGTGCGTCCGGCGCTGCCGGCCGAGGCAGGCTTTCTGATCGGTGCGGCAACCGAACGCAACCCGGCGCGCGGCACCTTCTTCAGCCAGTGCTACAACGGCAAGATCGACCGCTGCGGCGTGCAGGGCGAGGCGCTCGGCCGCGCGACGCTCGACGTGATCCGCGACGGCGGCACGCCGGAACACGCGCGCGCTCTCGCTTATTGGGACACCTCGGCCGGCTACACTGAGCGCGGCATCGGTGACACGGTCGTGGACACCGGACCGAACCAGTTGCACGCCGAAGGCGTCAACCGGCCGGTGCGCGCCCAGACCGGCTGGAACTGGAACGGCCGCAACGATTGCTTCCGCTTGGCGCCGAAGGAATTCGGCGGCATCGACTTTCACGCGGACGCGCTGACCGACTGCCACTGGGAACCGACGCTGAGCCTGACCATCCCGGCCGACCTGCGCAGCGCCGTTTACGCCGTCAAGCTGACCTCCGGCGATGCCGAGGAATACACGCCCTTCGTCGTGCGACCGACGATGCCGAAGGCGCCGATGTGCCTGCTGATCCCGACGTCGAGCTACCTCGCCTATGCCAACATCGGCTCGGCGTTCGACGGCGCGCTGCTGCAATCGATCACCGCCGTCACCCCGATCTTTCAGGAACTCGACGTCGAGATCTACAAGAACAACATCGAGTTCGGCCTGTCGACCTACGACTCGCACGATGACGGGGCCGGCGTCTGCTACAGCTCCTATCACCGCCCGATCGCCAATATGCGGCCGAAATACCGCACCCCCGGCATCGGCGGGCCGTGGCAGTTCGCCGCCGACCTGTCGATCGTCGGCTGGCTGGAGGCGATGAAATACGACTACGAGGTCATCACCGACGAGGATCTGCACCGCGAGGGCGTGGCCGCGCTCAAGCCGTATCGCGTGGTGCTGAACTGCACGCACAACGAGTACTATTCCGAGCGCATGATGGATGCCACCGAGGATTTTCTCGCCGATGGCGGCCGTCTGCTCAACCTGGGAGCGAACACGCACTACTGGTGCGTCGGTTTTCGCGACGACGAGCCATTCGTGATGGAGGTGCGCAAGCTGGAAGCCGGCTCGCGCGCGTGGCAGGCGCGGCCCGGGGAGCACTACCTCGCCAGCACAGGCGAACGCAGCGGCCTCTGGCGGCATCGCGGCCGCCCGCCGCAGAAACTGATCGGTGTCGGCTTCACCTCGGAGGGCATGGACATGTGCGTGCCCTACCGACGCATGCCGGACAGCTATCATCGCGCTGTGTCCTGGATCTTTGCCGGCATCGAGGGCGAGGTGTTCGGTGAGTCCGGCCTGATGGGCGGCGGCGCCGCCGGCAGCGAGATCGACCGCTACGATCTCGCGCTCGGCACGCCACCGCACGCGCGCATCCTGGCCTCGTCGGAGCCGTTCACCGACAACTATCCGCTGGTGCAGGAGGAAGTGTATTTCATGACGCCGGGCCTCGGCGGCACCCAGCACCCATGGGTGCGGGCCGACGTCGTGTATTTCACCACGCCCCGCAACGGTGCGGTGTTCTCCACCGGGTCGATCGCCTGGGGCAGCGCCCTGCCCACCGGCAACTTCCAGAACTCGGTGTCGCGCCTGACCAAGAACGTTGTCGATGCATTCCTCGCGCCCGGCCCGCTGCCCGGCAACGGCTACGACGCCGGCGAGAAGCACGGGGCCTGATCCTGCGCCCGGAATAGGTGGGCGGCCTCGGCCGTCCTTCTCGCACGGCGGCGCCTGTTGCGCCGGCCGCGCAGAGAAGGACGCGGACGATGCGGATCATCCGGACGATTTTGGTGCTGGCGCTCGGCACACTCGCGGTGGCGGCCTGCAGCGGCTACGGCAGCATGTCACAGCCGACGGACAACTCGGCCTCCACCACCGTGCCGCATACCGGCGGCTATTGACGCTTCGCTCAGCCGGCCGCGGCGCGTCGCGGCCGGTGCGGCCCGTTAGCCGGCGCCCGCGCCGCCGCCCCCCGGTGGGGCTTTTTCACGGCACATGACGAAATCCGTCACCTGCAGCCAGGGTTGCGGTAACCTGTCTCCGCGTGGAAAGAACCACCTTGGGAGCCGCCACGCCCGGACTCGGCGGCGGCAGGACGGGGATTGGGGCCATCGACAGCATTCGCGACGGCGTTGCCCAGCGTGTGGCCGACCTGGACAGGTTGCGGCAGGAACTGCGCGCGCTTGAGGACGACAACGACCGCCTGCGCCGCGAGGCGGTGCAGTCGCGCGCCGACCTGCTGGATATGCAGCGCCAGTTCGCCGGCACGGCCCGTGAACTGGCGATGGTGTACGCGTCCCGGTCCTGGAAGATCGCGCGCCTGCTGCGCCGGATATTCCGCCGCCGATCGCTCCGCCGCGGGCTGCCGCCTGCCACCGAGGCTGGCGTGCCGCCCGCCGCCGATCCAGGGGCGACGCCGCCGGTGACGCTGGTCGTGCTGCCGCCCGCCGGCGGGGCACGCGCCGATGCCGCGGACCTGCTGCGGCGCAGCCTTGGCGCCGCGAGTTGCAAGGCGCTCTGGCCAGGCCAGCCGGCGCCCGGCGAAATGATGCCCGGCGAGCGCGTGGTGCTCTGGGACGGCACCTCCGAGCCGCATCCCGGCTGGCTGCAGGCGCTCGACGAATGCCTGGATCGGTTCGACGGCGCCGGCATGGCTGGCGCGCTGCTGCTCGCTCCGGACGGGCGCATCGCCGCCGCCGGCGCCACGATCCTGCCGGACGGCCGGCTTGCCCCGCTCGGCTGCGGCGAGCGACCCGATCACCCCGCGTTCGCCTCGGTGGCGCCGGTGGAGGCGCTGGCGTTCGGTGCGGTGATGATCCCCGCCGACATCTGGCGCCGTTTCGGTGGCCTCGACCCCGAGATCACCTGCCCGACACTGGCGCTCGCCGACTTCGCGCTGCGGCTGCGGGAGGCCGGGCTGCGGGTGCTGTGCCAGCCATTCGCCCGTCTGACCGCCCCGGCCGTGCGCGCGCCCGCCGATCCCTGGGCCGACGCCTTTGGCCGCTGGCGGGTGCGCCGCCGCCGCGCCGCCGGCGGCAGCGGCCTCGCCAGCCTCGGCCTGTCCCGCCCGAGCCCACCGCGGGCGCTGTTCGTCGACAATCTGGTGCCGACGCCGGACCGCGACTCCGGCTCCGGCGACATCCACTGCGTCATGCGCATCTTCGTGGCTCTCGGCTATCAGGTCACGTTCCTGCCGGTCGGCGATCTGGCGCGCGCCGACCGCTACGTGGACGACCTGCGCCGCCACGGCGTGCGCGTGGCGGCGAACGGGCTCTTCTCCTCTGCCGAGGCGTTCCTCGCGGGCGAAAAATCGCCGTTCGACCTGATCATGCTGCACCGCGGCAGCCTCGCCGGCGGCCCGCTGTTCGACAAGTTGCGCGACCACTCGCCGCAGGCGCGGCTGGTGTTCAACGCCGTCGACCTGCATTTCCTGCGGCTGGAGCGTGAGGCGCTGCTGACCCGCTCACCGGGGAAGCTGGAGGAGGCGTTCCGCGCCGAGCAGATCGAGATGGCCGTCATCACCCGGGCTGACTGCACGGTGCTGCTGTCGCACGCCGAGCAGCGGCTGGTCGCCGACCTGCTGCCGCTGGCGCGCACCTGCGTCATTCCGATCGCGCGCGAGATCGCCGGGCGGCGCGCTCCGTTCGCGCCCCGCCGCGGCGTGCTGTTCGTCGGCGGTTTCCGCCACCAGCCGAACGTCGACGCCGTGCTGGCGTTTGCGCGCGACGTCTGGCCGCTGGTGCGCCGGCGCCTCGCTGTGCCGCTCGGCATCGTCGGCGGCGACGTGCCCCCGGAGGTGCAGGCGCTGGCGAACGCGGCCGATGGCATCGTGGTGCACGGTCACGTCGAGGATCTGGCGCAGGTGCTGGCCGGCTGCCGCCTGACGGTCGCGCCGCTCCGCTTCGGCGCCGGCATCAAGGGCAAGATCGTCTCCAGCCTCGCTGCCGGCGTGCCGTGCGCCGCAAGCCCGATCGCTGTCGAGGGCATGGGCCTCGCCGATGGCGTGCATCTGCGCGTCGCCGGCAGCCCGGAGGCGTTCGCCGACGCCGTGGTCGAGGTGCACGAGGACGAGGCGACCTGGACCGCGTTGTCGGACGCCGGATTGGACTTCGCGACGGCGACGTTCTCGGTCGCCGGGGCGAAGCGGCGCATCTCCGCGATGCTGCGCGACCTCGGCCTGCCCGCCGGCGTGCCCTGAACGGCGCGATGAGGGTTCTGCCGCGCATGCTGCGCGACCTGTTGCCCGGCACGGCCGCCGCGGCGGAGCGGCCGCCCACCGACATCGCCGTGGTCGTGCCGCTTTACAACCACGGGCGTTTCATCGCCGCGGCCCTGCGCAGCCTGCTGGCACAGACTGCCGCGCCGCGCGAGATCGTGCTGATTGACGACGGTTCCAGCGACAACGGCCTGTCGGTCGCCCGCGACATCCTGGGCGCGACCGCGAACTGCCGCGTGCTGGCGCAGGCCAACATGGGTGCGCACGCCACCATCAACCGCGCCGTCGCGCTCACCGAGGCGCCGTTCGTTGCCGTGCTGAACTCGGACGATCTGTTCGCTCCGCAAAAACTCGCCTGGAGCCAGGAGATCCTTGCTGCCACGCCCGACGCGGTGCTGGTCGCCGGCGGTGTCGCGCTGATCGGCGCGCACGGCGAGGCGTTGCGGCGCGGGCCGGCGGCGGAGTGGCATGCGCGCGCGCATGCGTTCGCCGATCGGACCGGGCTCGACCAGCTTGCGCTGCTGCACGAGAACTTCGTCGCAACCACATCCAACATGGTGTTCGCGCGCACGGTCTGGGAGCGGGCGGGCGGCTTTTCCGCGCTGCGCTACTGCCACGACCTCGATTTCCTGATGCGCGCGTTCGACGCCGGCCGCGTCGTGCTGGATCGCGCGCGAACGCATGTGCAGTACCGCGTCCACCCCGGCAACACGATCGGCGAGGACGGCCTCAAGGTGCGCGTCGAATTGGCGGCGGTGATTGCCGCAACACTCTGCCAGTCGGGCGTCGCGCTGTTGCCCGACGGCGCCGCCGGCTTTGCCGCGTTCATGGATGTTCTGCGCGCCAAGAACCTGTCGGACCTCGTGCTGTATTTCGCGACGCTGTTTCCGCGCTTCGGGAGCCGCGACGCGTTTCTGGCGTTCGCGACGGCGGAGGCGAACCGGGCGCGCTTCAGCGACCATCTGCGCGCCCGCCCGTGAGGCACGCGTGCTGACCTGGCTGCGACCGCGCGCCGCACCGGCGGACGCACCCGCACCGGATGCCCTGCGCGTGGTGATCGAGCTGCGCAGCTTCGACAAGGGCGGCCTGGAGAAAGTGGTGTTCGACACGGCGCGCAGCTTCGATCGCGCCCGCATCGCACCGCTGATCGTCAGCGCCGGCCCACTCGGCGAATTTGCCGTCCAGGCGCGCCGCCTCGGCCTGCGCGTCGAGGGACTGCCGCGACGCGATGCGCTCCGCGCCTACGGGGATCTGCTGGACGCGTATCGTCCCACCCTCGCGGTCGCGCATTTCTCGTCGCTCGGCTACGACCTGTTCGCACGGCGCGGCATTCCGGTGATCAGCGTGATCCACAACGTCTATGCCTTCATGGACGACGCGCAGCGCGCGCGGTTCGCCGCCGAGGATGCACGGGTCGCGCACTATATTTCGGTGTCCCCGAAGGCAACGCTGTACGCAACCGGGCGGCTTGGGATCGCGCCCGCGCGCATCACCACGATCCCGAACGGGCTCGACATCGAGGACTATGCCCACCGTGCCGCCGCGGCGCCGGCCGATCGCGCGCGCCTCGGCATCGCACCCGGCGACTACGTGTTCCTCAACGTCGCCGCCTACAACCTGCACAAGGGCCATCACGTGATGGCGGCGGCGATGCGCCTGCTGCTCGCCCGCCGTGGCGACATCCGCATCGTCTGCGTCGGCAATGTCGTGGTGCCGGCGCACGTGCAGGCGCTGCGCGCACGGCTGCGGCAGGAAGGTCTGGATCGCCACATGCTGCTGCCCGGCTACTCGGCGCATGTCGAGGAGATGTTCGCGATGGCGGACGCGTTCCTGCTGCCCTCGTTCATCGAGGGCTGGAGCATCGCCATGAACGAGGCGATGGCGTTCGGCATGCCGCTGCTGCTCACCGATACCGGCGGCGCCTCCGAGGTGATCGAGAGCGAGGACATCGGCATCGTCCTGCCCAACGAATACGGGCCGGTCACTGCGCTGGACTGCGCCCTGCTCGACCGGCTGGCCTACCACGGCCGCGACTTCCGCATCGCCGCCGGTCTCGCGGACGCCATGGAACGCTTCGCCGACGACCGCGCGCACTGGGCCGCCGCGGGCGCGCGCGGGCGGGAAAAGCTGCGGCAGCGCTATGCGCTGGCCGATGTGGTGCGCCGGCACGAGGCGGTGATGCAGGCGGTCGCGACGGCGGCGAGGCCGGCATGATCGGCCGGCTGCTCCCCGGCACGCTGCTGCCGGCGCTGTGCTTTTATCTCGGCAACCACCTGTTCATGAACCACGCGCCCACCGCGCTGCGCCACTGGTTCCTGCGCCGCTATTGCGGCCTCGCGCTCGGCGAGGGATCGAGCATCGCCATGGGCTGCTTCATCACCGGCACCAACCTGCGCATCGGCGCAAACAGCGTCGTCAATCGCGGCACCTATCTCGACGGCCGCGCTGCGCTCACGATCGGCGACAACGTCAACATCTCCCACCAGGCGCTGTTGCAGACGCTGACGCACGACCCGCGGCGCGCGGATTTTGCCGTTGTCGGCAAGCCAGTGACGATCCACGACCATGCCTGGATCGGCACCCGCGCCATCATCTGCCCCGGCGTGACCGTCGGGGAAGGCGCCGTGGTCGGTGCCGGCGCCGTGGTGACGCGCGACGTGCCGCCCTGGACGATCGTCGCCGGCAACCCGGCGCGCCCGATCGGCGAGCGGCCGCGCGGGATCAGTTACCGCACCCGCTATCGCCCCTGGTTCGACACCGACCTGGAATAGCCTTACGCGAACTGCGCCGTGCCGCTGCGCCGCGCGGCGAACCGGGTCAGCAGTTCCGCCAGCCCCGCCAGCGTCACCGGCTTGGAGACATGCCCGTTCATGCCGGCCTTCAGGCTGAGTTCCTCGAACCCCGCCACCGCATTCGCCGTCAGTGCCACGATCGGGATCGAGGCGACGACCCCCTCCAGCGCCCGGATGCGGCGCGTCGCCTCGTAGCCGTCGACTTCCGGCATCTGCACGTCCATCAGCACGAGGTCGTACTCGCCGGTACGCACCGCCTCCACCGCCTGCGCCCCGTCGCTGACGATCTCCACCGTCTGGCCGAGGCGCGAGAGCATGGCCCGCACCACCATCTGGTTGGTCGGGTTGTCCTCGGCCACCAGCACACGCATGCGCGGCAGCTTCGGGCGGGCGGCAGGTGCCAGGACCGGCGCCGGCTGGGCCTGCTGCACCGGGGCCAGCCGCAGCGGCACGACGATGGTGAACGTGCTGCCCTGCGTCAGCACGCTTTCCACCCGGATCACGCCGCCCATCAGGTCGAGCAGCCGCCGGCAGATCGCCAGCCCCAGGCCGCTGCCACCGAACCGCCGCCGATTGCCGGCCTCGGCCTGGTAGAACTGGCTGAACAGCCGCTGCTGATCGCTCGGCGCGATGCCGATGCCGGTGTCGCGCACGGCGCAACGCACCAGCACGCCGCGCTCGGTCGCCGGCTCCAGCGCCACTTCCACGACGATGCTGCCGCGCTCGGTGAACTTCACGGCGTTGCCGACCAGATTGAGCAGCACCTGGCGCAGCCGGCCGACATCGCCCTCCATCATCGGCATCGGCGTCTTCGGCAGGTGCGCTTCCAGCTTCAACCCGCGCGTGGCGGCCTGCGGCCGGAACAGGTCGGTGACCGAGTTCACCAGTTCGGCGAAGTCGAACGGCGCCGGGATCAGCACGAACTTGCCCGCATCCAGCCGCGACAGATCGAGGATGTCGTCGATGATCGCCAGCAGATTGTGCGCCGAGCGGGAGAGCGTGCTCGCCAGTTGCCGCTGCTCCTGCGTCAGGTCCGCCTGCAGCAGCAGGTCGGACATGCCGATCACGCCGTTCATCGGCGTGCGGATCTCATGGCTCATCGTGGTCAGGAAGTCGGTCTTCACCCGGCTCGCCCGCTCCGCCGCCTCACGCGCGTCGCGCATCTCCAGCGCCAGCGCCTCGGCGCGCCCGCGCTGCTCGCGCTCGGCGCGGATACGCAACAGCAGGAACAGCACCAGCGAGACGAAACAGGCGCCGAGCAGCGCGATCACGGTGTGCAACATGTCGAGCCGGTCGGCGAGCCGGTCGCGATTGTGCTGCGATACCTCCGACGTCGCCTGCAAGGCCGCGATGGTCAGGCGCTGCACCGGCTGGTCGAGGTCGTTGATGTCCCGCAGCAGGTCGGCACGGCCGCGCCCGATCACCGCGGCATCCACCAGCGGCGTCAGCGCCGTGAACCGGTCCACGACGTCGCGCACCAGGTCGGATGGCACGTCGCCTGCATCCAGCAACCGCGTCACCTCGTCGGTGTCCAGCAGCCCGACCCGGCTCATCGCCAACTGGTAGCGAAGCTGGATGGCGGCGGCGATTTCCGTCGAGGCCGGGGCGGCGTTGGCGTCCTGCACGGCGCTGCGCAGGCGGTAGAGTTCGACTTCGACCTGATAGATGATCCAGGCGGTATGCCCGCCGGCTTTCTGCGCCTGCCGCTGCTCGGCCCGCACAAGGATCATGCTCTGCACGACCAACCCGGCCATCACCAGGGCCACGAGCCCGATCACCAGCGACCAGACGCGCATGCTCGACCGGTCCCGAGGCGGCAACCGGTCGCTGGAGAAGCTGGACGATCTGACAGGCCAAGGCAGAGGACGGGGCATGCGAACCGAGACACTCCAAGTCGGCCAGCCGGGACTCCGTATGCCGCACTGTCAAAGAATGCGTTCTCGAGCGCAAGTCGCATGCCACAGCGGAATGGCCTCGAAGGGCAATCGCCGTCGAATAATCGCAACCAGCGTCGCAATAAACGATAACAATCCAATTCCGCCTTGCAAACTGCAATGCATATGCAGAAAAACGCGGCTTTTGCGCGGCACAGTTCCTGCTTACGCAATCGATCGTTCCCGTATGCCCGGGTTCGGACAGGAGAATATCCCGCTCACCGACGTTTGCCCGTTCCACCTCCCCTCCCGTTTCAGATCGGTCTCTGCCCAGCCTGACGTCCGGGCGCGGGATTGTTTGCGCATGCTGCCAGACGGTGCGTATGGTGCACGTCGCCGGTGTCACCGGCGGACGAGGGCGTGTATGCGCCACCCGGAGCGGCGACGCGAACGAGGACGGGCGATGGGCGGCTGCGCAGAAGGGCAGCAGGAGGATAGCCCGATCGACAGGGCAGGATGGCCGACGATTTCGGCCGTCGCACTGCTGGACGGGTTTTTCGCACAACAGGCGGTCGGCGTCGCGGAGATCGATCTCGGCGCCCAGCGGGTCGTGCGCTTCAACGCGTATCTCGCCACCGCCCTCGGCTTTGACGCCGACCACCCGCAGGCCCGCCAACTCGTGCTGCTCGGCGGTGCGGAGTCGCGCAACATCCCCCGCCAGCCGGACATTCAGATCCGCCACCGCGATGGCGCCTTCATTCCTGTGCGGCTGGCCCGGCTCGCCCTTGGCCCCGGGCGGGCGCTGCTGTTGCTCTCCCCCACCGGCGACGGCCAGGGCGAAGCCCGGCGCACCGCGCAGGACGATCGCGACATCGACGAGAACATCACCGAAGGCACGATCCGCGAGGCCACCGAGACGACGCGGCGGCTCGCACTTGAACGGCGGCTGCGCACGATCATCGACACGATCGCCGACGGCGTCATCACCACCGACACCGAGAGCCGCATCCAGACCGTCAACCGCGCCGCGATGGCGATGTTCGGCTGGTCGGCGGCGGACCTGACGGGCGGCGCACTGGCGGTGCCGCTGATCGGGCCGGACGGCGAGCGGCTGGCCCCGGGCGTCGCCGGCGAGCGGCGCGCGCGCGGCGTGCGGCGCGACGGCAGCACGTTCGCCATCGACGTGGCAGTCGCCGAGGCGGCCGACGAGCATGGCCCGATGCTGATCTGGTGCGTGCGCGACGCCACCGCCCGGCTGCGCTACGAGGACGGCCTGTATCAGGCCAAGGACGCGGCCGAGCGCGCCAACCGTGCCAAGTCCGACTTCCTGGCGACGATGAGCCACGAGTTGCGCACGCCACTGAACTCGGTGGTCGGCATGGCCGGGCTGCTGCTGGACGGCGATCTGGACGAGGTCGCGCGCGGCCATGCCGGGACGCTGCGCGAAGCCGCCGACCACCTGATGCAGGTGATCAACGACGTGCTGGACTTCAGCAAGCTCGATGCCGGCCGCATGGAGTTCGAGACCATCGAGTTCGAGCCGGAGGCCGCGGTGCAGGCGGCCCTCGACCTGCTGGCGCACCGCACGCGCGCGAAAGGGCTGGATCTCGGCGCCTACGTGGCGCCGGACGTGCCCGCCCGCGTCGGCGGCGACCCGGGGCGGCTGCGCCAGGTGCTCATCAACCTGATCGGCAACGCCATCAAGTTCACCGAACAGGGCGCCGTCGTCGTGGAGGTGGAGCGCCTGCCGCAACCCGGCCCGGAGGTGGTGCTGGCGGTGTCGGTGCGCGACACCGGCGTCGGCATCAGCGCCGACCGGCTGCCGGATCTGTTCAAGGAATTCACCCAGCTCGACAGCTCGGTCTCGCGCCGGTTCGGCGGCACCGGGCTGGGGCTTGCCATCAGCAGCCGTCTCGTGGCCGGCATGGGCGGCAGCATCGGCGCCAGCAGCACCCCCGGCCAGGGCAGCACCTTCCGCTTCACCGTGCGGGTGCGCGAGCTGTCCGGCGCGACCGGCCTACGGGCGGCCGAGGAGCGGCTGGACGGGATGCACGTGCTGGTGGTCGACGATCACGAGGTCAGCCGCGGCCTGCTGGTCCGGCAGCTGCAGGCACGCGGCGCGCGCGCGCAGCCGCTGGCCGACCCGGCGGCGGCGCTGGCTGCGTTGCGCGCGGCGGCGGCGCATGGCGACCCGTTCCACGCCGCCCTGATCGACCACCTGATGCCGGGCACCGACGGCCCGACGCTCGGTGCTACGATCCGCGACGATCCGGCCTTCGCCGCGGTCCGGCTGGTGCTCGCGACCGCGGCGCTGCTGTACAATGGTGGCCGCGCCGAGGCCGGGCGCCACTTCGACCGGGTGGTGGACAAGCCGGTGCCGCCGGACGTGCTGGTGCAGGCGCTGCGCGGCAGCCCGGCGCCCGCCGTGCGCCTCCCCGCCCCGCCGCGGGCACCGTTGCCGGCGGCGCCGCGCGCCGTCAGCGTGCTGGTGGCCGAGGACAATCCCACCAACCAACTGGTCATCCGCGCGATGATCGAGCGGCTCGGCCATCGCGCCCACATCGTCGGCACCGGCGAGGAAGCGGTGGCCTCGGTGCGCGCGGCGCCGTTCGACGTGGTGCTGATGGACGTGATGATGCCGGGCATGGACGGCATCGAGGCGACGCGGATCATCCGCACCCTGCCCTCGCCGCTCTGCACGATCCCGGTGTTCGGGCTGACCGCGCATGCGGCGCCCGAGGATCATGCCCTGTTCCGCGCCGCCGGCATGGACAGCATCCTGACCAAGCCGGTCACCTCCAAGGCGCTGGCCGGCGCGCTCGCCCCCGTGGTCGCCGCCCTCGATGCGCCCGCGCTCGGCGGGGCGGATGCCTGAGCCCCGGCTATTCCGCCACGACCAGCCAGATGTCGGTATCGCCGGTGCGCTCGCCGGCATTGTAGGACGCCATCATGCCGACCCACTCGCGCGTGACCATCGCCCGCCCGCCTCAGCCGGGCAGCGCCACGAACACGTCCGCGCCCTCGACGCGCACCTTGTAGGTTGCCACATCCTCGTCGACCGGCGCGCACAGGGCCTTGCCGGTGCGCACGTCGAACCGGCCGGCGTGCAACGGGCACTCGATGCTGTCGCCGTCCAGCCAGCCTTCCGTCAGCAGCGCATAGGCATGGGTGCACACGTTCTCGATCGCGTGCCAGCTGTCGTCCTCCAGGTGGAACACCGCGATCTGCTTGCCGCCGGCCTTGGCGGCGAACATTTCGCCGCGGCCGACCTGCTTGACCGCCGCCACGCGCACCCAGTTTGCCGCCTCGTCCATAAGCCCAATTCCTCCGTACCGATGCATGTTGCATATATCGCCGCCGGCCGCGGCGGGATCATGCCGCAGGCCGCCGCGCGTGTCAGCGGCCGGGGCAACGGCTGACGGGAATGGGGAAGGCGATGTCGTCGAAGGTTCACGTGATCGTTGGCGCCGGGCAGGCTGGGGCGAACGCGGCCGTCGCCATGCGGGACGCCGGGTTCGCCGGCCGCATCGTGCTGGTCGGCGAGGAAACCCACCGCCCCTACGAGCGCCCACCGCTCTCCAAGGCGGCGCTGACCGAGGTGCCGGAACCGGCGCCGGGCTGGTTCTTTGCCCCGGAGAAATACGCAGCACTCGACATCGAGCTGCGCCTTGGCGTTGCCGCTGAAAAACTCGATGCCGGTGCCCGCCTGCTGACGCTCGCCGACGGCGCGGCGCTGCGGTTCGACCGGCTGCTGCTGGCGACCGGCGGGCGGGCGCGGACCCTGCCGGTGCCGGGCGCGGAGCACGCGCTGACGCTGCGCACGCTGGAGGACGCGCGGCACATCCGCCACCGGCTGGAGCCGGGCGCCCGCGTCGTCTGCATCGGCGCCGGCGTGATCGGGCTGGAGACCGCCGCCTCCGCCCACCAGCGCGGCTGCCAGGTGACGGTGCTGGAGGCCGCCCCCGGCGTGATGGGCCGGGCGATGACGCACGAGATGGCGCATTGGGTGGAACGCCTGCACCGCGCGCGCGGGGTCGAGCTTCACCTCGGCGCCGGGGTCGTGGCGATCGAGCCCGGGCGCGTGCTGACCGCCGACGGGGGGGCGGTGCCGGCCGACCTCGTGATCGCCGGCGTCGGCATGGTCCGCAACATCGGGCTGGCGCAGGACGCCGGGCTGGAGGTGACGGGCGGCATCGCGGTGGACGAGTTCGGCCGCACCGGGGTGCCCGACATCTACGCCGCCGGCGACGTCGCCGCGTTCTGGCACCCGACGCTGCAGCGGCGCCTACGGCTGGAATCCTGGAAGCACGCGCAGAACCACGGCACCGCCGTCGGCCGCAGCATGGCCGGCGTCGCCACGCAATACGACGACGTGCCCTGGTACTGGACCGACCAGTTCGGCGTCACCATCCAGGTCGCCGGCCTGCCGCACGAGGCCGAAACGACGGTGCTGCGCGGCGCCGAGACGGCGAGCAGTTTTTCGGCGTTCCATCTCGGTGCGGACGGCAAGGTCGTCGCCGCGACCGGGGTGAACGCGCCGCGCGACGTGCGCGCCGCGATCGCGATGATCGAGAAAGGCCTCGCGCCGGACCCGGCGAAGCTGGCCGATCCCGGGGTGAAGTTGCAGGAGTTGCTGAAGGCGGGGTGAGTTGGCGGCAGGCCCGCAAGGCGTCGGCTGTTTTTTGTTTCTATAACGGAACATTATGGGCGTGCGGAGGCGCCGGCCCCGTTCAGGCCGTTTTCGGCGGGCGGCGGCGGGGGGAGGAAATGCCCTTCGGCCATCGGGTCAGCCGGGGCATGCCGTGCATCCACGCGGCGCCTCCGGCGGCGTCGGCGGATA
>Ga0302314_10004440_pt1 | contig 25823 bp, 21 predicted proteins | sample III_Palsa_N2_3_FD_200533 | JGI IMG/M metagenome (GOLD analysis project Ga0302314, IMG submission 200533) | Peat permafrost microbial communities from Stordalen Mire near Abisko, Sweden - III_Palsa_N2_3 | ecosystem: Environmental > Terrestrial > Soil > Palsa > Peat permafrost | place: Sweden...
TGAAGCCGAGCATTCCCTTGTTGAAGCCGGTGTCGGCCCCGACGTTGGAGGTCATGATGATGATCGTGTTCCGGAAATCGATCTTCCGGCCTAGGCTGTCGGTGACGATGCCGTCCTCGAGGATCTGGAGCAGGACGTTCCAGACGTCGGGGTGGCCCTTCTCGATCTCGTCGAAGAGCACCACGCAGTAGGGACGGCGGCGCACCTTTTCGGTGAGTTGGCCGCCCTCTTCGTAGCCGACGTAGCCGGGGGGCGAACCGATCAGGCGGGAGACGTTGAACTTCTCCATGTACTCGCTCATGTCGATCTGGATGAGCGCGTCGCCGCTGCCGAAGACGTGTTCGGCTAGCGTCTTGGCCAGCATCGACTTGCCGACGCCGGTCGGTCCGAGGAAGACGAAGGAGCCGATGGGACGCTTGGGATCCTTGAGATCGGCGCGGGAGCGCTGCAGGGCGCGGCCCAGGGCGACGATGGCCTCGTCCTGGCCGATGACCTTGCCCTTGAGATGTTCGGCGACCTGGAGGAGTTTCTCGCGGTCCTTCTGGGTGACCTTGGAGATGGGAACGCCAGTCCACTTCGACACGATGTGCATCATGTCTTCCTCATTGACGATGACCTCCTGCTCGTCGCGCTTGGTCCGCCAGTTGTTGAGGATTTCCTCCAGCTTGTCCTTGGTCTCCTTCTCCTTGTCGCGGAGAGCGGCTGCCTTTTCGAAGTCCTGCGCCTTGATGCAGGCATCTTTGCGGCCCTTGATGTCGGCGAGGTCGGCCTCGATGTCCTTCACGTCGGGCGGACGCATGGTGGCGGAGATGCGGGCGCGGGCGCCGGCCTCGTCCATGATGTCGATCGCCTTGTCCGGGAGGAAGCGGCCGGTCAGGTAGCGGTCGGAGAGCTTCGCGGCGGCGACGATCGCCTCGTCGGTGTACTTCGCCTTGTGATGGGCCTCGTACTTCGGCTTCAGACCGTGGAGGATGTGGATGGTGTCCTCGACGCTGGGAGCCTCGACGGTGACGGTCTGGAAGCGGCGTTCGAGCGCCGAGTCCTTCTCGATGTATTTGCGGTACTCCGACAGGGTGGTGGCGCCGATGCACTGCAGCTCACCGCGGGAGAGGGCGGGCTTGATGATGTTGGAGGCATCCATCGCTCCCTCGGCCGAACCGGCGCCGACGATGGTGTGGAGCTCGTCGATGAAGAGGATCACGTTCTTGGCCTTGCGGATCTCCTCCATCACGGCCTTGATCCGTTCCTCGAACTGGCCGCGATACTTCGTTCCCGCGACCATCAGGGCGAGGTCGAGAGTAATCACTTTCTTCTCGCGGAGGAGTTCCGGCACATTGCCAGCGGCGATCTCCTGGGCGAGGCCTTCGACGATGGCGGTTTTGCCGACGCCGGCTTCGCCGATCAAGACGGGGTTATTCTTGGTCCGGCGGCAGAGCACCTGGATGACCCGCTCAATCTCGTTCTGGCGGCCGATCACCGGATCGAGCTCGCCGCGGCGGGCGGTCTCGGTCAGGTCGCGGCCGAACGACTTGAGGGCGGGAGTCTTGACCTCCTTCTTGGCGCCGGGCTCGGGCGCGCCGCCAGCGGCGGCCGCCTCGCCGCCGCCCGATTCCTCATCGGAGGCCTCGGGGGCGCTGAAGTTGGGGTCGAGCTCCTTGAGAATCTCGTTGCGGGCCCGTTCCAGGTCGATCTCCAGGCTCTTGAGGACGCGGGCGGCGACGCCCTCGCCTTCGCGGAGCAAGCCGAGCAGGATATGTTCGGTGCCGACGTAGCTGTGGTTGAGCGCCTTCGCTTCTTTGCCTGCCAGCGCCAAAACCTTCTTCACGCGGGGGGTATAGGGGATGTTGCCGGAAACTTTCGATTCCGGGCCGGTGCCGACCTGCTTCTCGACCTCCATGCGGACGGTTTCGAGATCGACGCCCATTTTCTGGAGGACATTGACGGCGACACCCTGCCCCAGCTTGATGAGGCCGAGGAGGAGATGCTCGGTGCCCACGTAATTATGGTTGAAGCGATCGGCCTCCTTGCGGGCCAGGGAGAGGACTTGCTGCGCGCGGGGGGTGAAATTATTCATAGTGGCTAGGATTGGCTCTCGGGGTTGGTAAGGGGGGTGCTCAGGCGGCGGCAGTCGGGCGCGGGAAAGCCGCGCAGGTGCTCGCGGAGGAGATCGGCGCGGAGCCCGTCCCGCTCCTCGGTGGTGAGCTTGCGGTCGTAGTCCATCTGGAGATGGGCCGGTTGGGTCCGGATAAAGCATTCATCGATTTCGACCCGGCAAGCGTCGGGGAACATCCCCAGATCGACGCCGAGCCGCAGAAGGGAAAGCATATTCAGGGCCTCTTTCGATGACATCGAATAGGAATTGCAGACGATGCCGTAGGCGCGGCCCACCTGGTCGGCGACCACCCGGCCCTTTTCCTGAACCAGGGTGAGGCGGGCGTTTTCCTCGTGGTCGATGATCTGGGTGATCACCTTCTGGAGGCGTTCGATGATGGTCTGCTCGCTCTCGCCCAGGGTCATCTGGTTGGAGACCTGGAAGAGGTTGCCGAGGGCCTCGGTCCCTTCGCCGTAGAGGCCGCGCACCGCGAGGCCGATCCGGTTGACCGCCTTGATGATCTGGCCGATCTGCTCCTTCAGCACCAGGGCGGGGAGATGCATCATCACCGAGGCCCGCATGCCGGTGCCGACGTTGGTCGGGCAGGCCGTGAGGTAGCCGATCTGGGGGGAGAAGGCGAAATCGAGCTTGGCGTCGAGCTCGCTGTCGATCTTGTCGGCGAGCTTCCAGAGGGTCTTGAGCTGGAGCCCGGCCTTGAAGGTCTGCAAGCGGAGGTGGTCCTCCTCGTTGATCATGAAGCTGAGGGTGCGGGGCTTGTTCACGATCAGGCCGCTGCCGGCGTTCTTGGCGGCGTGCTCGCGGCTGATGAGGTGCTGCTCGACCAGGACCTGCTTTTCCAGAGGGGTGAAGTGGTCCATCGAGTCGCTGATGACGGCCGCGCCCATCTCGGGCAACGAGAGGACGGCGGGCTGGATGTTGCCCAGGATGCGCTCGCGCTCGGCCTTCTTGGCCCAGCCGGGAAAGGGGTGGTGATTCAGATTGCGTGCCAGCCGCACCCGGGTGCAGATGACGATTCGATTACTGCCGTTATCGCCGCGCAACCACTCACTACTCGATTTGAGTAAGTTGGCTATTTTCACTACCTTTAACCTTAGGACTTTTGACCGTGAATGCAATAGCCCTTCGCAAGGAAAACGCGAAGGCGCATCAGAGGGATTTTTTATTTTTCCTGCGAATTCCTTGTTGGCGCGAGGTGGAAAGAAGGCGAAATCGAAGCGGGCATCAACCGGCCAGGATAACCCGGATTGTGCGGGGTGTCCTCGATGGGGGGAATGGGAGATTTACGCCGCGTTGGCGTAGCGGCGGAGGACGCCGACGACGACGCCTTGGACGCTGAGTTCTTCCAGCGGCTCGAGGTCGGCGTAATTGGGGTTTTCGGCCTTCAGGTAATAGCTCCCCCGACGCTGGAGGAGGCGCTTGAGGGTGCATTCGCCGTCGATCAGGGCGGCGACGATGTCGCCGGGGGTGGCTTCCTTCTTTTCTAGGATGACGAGATCGCCGTCGTGGATGCCGGCGTCGATCATGCTTTCTCCCTTCACCTTGACGGCGAAGGCGCGGTGGGGATCGGCGATGCCGAGGGTGCTGGGGACGAAGCGGAGGGTCTCGGCGGCCTCGCCGCCCTCGAAGCGGTCGGGCAGGCCGGCGGGGATGGAGCCGAAGAGGGGGAGCTGGAAGGCGCGGGCGGGGACTTCGGGAGCGCGGGTGGAGAAGAGGCCGCGCGAGCGGGCTTCCCGGAGGAGGAGCTGGGCGGCTTCCAATTTCTCGATGATGTAGGAGACGGCCCGGGGGCTGCCGAAGCCGCAGTGGTGCTGGATCTCGCGGATGGTGGGGGGGCGGAGGTTTTCCTCGCTGTAGGACTCGATGAAATCGAGGACCATCTGTTGGGAGGCGGTCAGGGAGGAGGAATTCGAGGGGGATGGCTTGGCCATGATACGTATGTATAACATTGGGGAGCGTCCTGTCAAGCCGCTTGTCAGCGCCGCTTCTGGTTAGGTGGCGTTAAGAAAGGGCGCGTTTTCTCGATACCACTTCTCTTTTCGGGCAGGCGCGGCCAATCTATGGTATCTATGACCTAAGTAATTTGCTTATGCCATGAAGGCTCTCGCCAAATCCTCCAAAATCCGCCCTCCGACCGCACGCGCCACAGGGAAGAAGGCCCTTTTCCCGGCATTGTCCGGGGGGGAGATGGAGGCGATTTACCGGCTCTGGGATGAACTGGGCGCCTTTCCGGCAGAACAAACGGACCAAGCATTGCTCCATTTGATGGAGTTCCTCTCGAAGTGGAGCGGCGCCGACAACGTGCAATGGTTTGCCGTTGTCCGGGTAAACCAGGGTGCGGCGGCCAAGGACGATCCGATGCGGGGCTGGCGTCTGCGGGCCAGTCGCCTTCTGGTTCCATACGGCGAAGAGTATCTGAAACTCATTGCCTGGATCTTTGAACGCAATAAATACTTCGATGACGATATACACATCGGGATGACCACGCGGGCCATGGTCGAGAGTGCGGGAAAGTTCCGAATCCATCGGCTGCGGGACGGCTGGGTCGATTTCGACACTTTCCGCCAGACCGAGCATTTCCATTACCATTACGAGAAGCAGGGAATCACCGACCGGATCTGGATCTCCTTTCCGCTGAATGCCGATGCCGAATCGATGTTCCTGCTGGATCTCCATCAGAGGCGCCGCCGTTTCTCCGCGCAACAAGCGACCCTCGTCGGCACTGTGCTCCGGGGCATTCGCAGCTTCCAGCGTCGGCTTTTCCTCGATCACGGACTGCTGGTGGGCGCCACCCAGCTGACTTCCTTGCAGCGGAGGATTGTCCGGGGGCTCCTCACGGAGATGACCGAAAAGGAACTGGCCGTATCCCTGGGCCAGCAGCCCCGCACCATGCACCAATACGTCACCGCGCTCTACTCCCGCTTCGGAGTCAAAAGCCGCGCGGGCCTGATGTCGCTCTGGCTCGGTCGTTCCTGATGGACTTGTTCCTCTGGAGATTGGAGGAGCGGGGGGCCTGCCGCTCGTAGTCGAGGTAGCCCCCCCAGGCGGTCCCTCCTTTTTGGCCCGATCCCTCTATTTGGCGGGATAGGCGAAATACAGACTTTCCCCTAGCTTTCGCCCAAGCCTCCGCGTTACCGATGAAAAAAACCTGCTTCCGTCGCAAGACTCTGCTGTGCGCTATCCGGGCGGCGGCCCTCGCCTTCCTCTGCTGGATCGCCGCGCAGCGGCAGGCGGAAGCCCAGATCGTCGGGATTGCCAGCGTCCCCTTTCAGGGCAGCGGCGCGACGATCACCACCGCCTCCGGCACCTATTCCGGCGCTTTCGGGTTCTATGACCCCAACAATTCCTACAATCTCACCGTCGGCGCCCAGACCTCCGTCACCAATACGTCCGCCTCCGGTTACGGGAACAACTTTGGCTACTACGGAAGCAGCCTCCCCTTCGCCACCGTCGACGTGGGCGCGGGGACTGTCACCAATAACGGCACCATTGCTTTGAACAACACGGTGTCGGACTACCGATTTGTCACCGCCTTGGCGTTGGGATTTGCCGGTAGCGCCTCGGTCTTTAACTACGGCAACCTGGCCTCCACTTCGACGGAGACTTCCCCGTCCCAGGTGGTCACGTCCATCGGTGTCAACTATACCGGCTCCGGTTATTTCAACCTCTTGAATGCCGCTGGCGCGACGATCTCGGCCATGAGCAACGACTCGGCCGTCGGCATCGACGCCTATGCCTATGGCCCTTCCGGCGGGGGCGCGGTCGCGGTCACCAATCACGGCCATGTTTCGGCCTCCGGCGGCGCCAGCTTTAGCGCTTATGCCGTTTTTCTTTATTCCCAATTCGATACGGTCACGGTCGTCAATACCGGCACCATTTCCGCCACCAATTCCGCCTACACCGCAGGAATCAAAGCGCAGACTGGTAACGGTGCCCTGAGCATCTGGAATAGCGGGACGGTCAGCAGCAACGGCACGAACTCCGGCACCGGCAGCAACTACGGCATCCAAGCCTATTCCAATGGCGCGGTCACGATCACTAACACCGCCACCGGCAGCGTCACCGGCACCAATAGCGGCACCGGCTCCAGCGATGGTAATTACGGCATCTACGTGAATGCGTCCGGCGCCGTATCCGTGACCAATAGCGGCACCGTCATCGGCTCCGGCATCGGCCCCACCTTCGGCATCTATCTGGTCAATAGCGGCACGGTCTATAACACCGGCACCATCACCGCCGGCTCGGCGATCTTCGTCCCCAGCGGCAGCCTCGTCACGCTGGCGGGACATTCCGTGATCAACGGGATCATTAACGGCGGCAACGATGGCGGCTCCAGCAGCAGCATCCTCGACTTCCAGTTGAGCGTCCCCGCCGCCGCGCTCGCCGCCGACAAGTCGGCCCTCAATGCCGCCATCGCCCTCTACGCGCCGGGCGAGAACGGAGGCAACACGTACACCTTCACCATCAACGGCCTCACCTACACGATCCAGGACTTCGGCACCGTCGAGGACGATCTCATCGGAATCGCCTCCGGCAACGCCGCCGCTCAGCAGTTCGCGCAAAACTTCTCCCAGATTGCCGCCCAGAATCCTGCCTTTTCCAGCATGGCCAGCGCCTTGGGCAGCCTGCCCGCCACCCCGCAAAGCACCGCGCTCCTCACCGCCCTCAACAGTCTCCCCGCCAGCGAGCTGCCCGCCGCTCTGGCCCAGCTCAGCACCGCCAAGGTGAGTCAGCAGTTGCTCAGCCAGCCCGCCAGCCAGGCGGTCTTTCAGAATCTGCAGCTCGATAGCCGCCTCACCCAGGTCCGCTCCGGTTTCGCGGGCGGCATCGACGCGAACGACTTCCAGTTGGCCGATGTCACCCAGGACCCCTTATTGAGCCAGGTGCAGAGCAAGCTGTACGCTTATAATCCCGCTCCGACGAATACGGTGAGCGATACGCCGAATAGTCTTAGCTCCGATGAGAAGTTCGCCCGCTGGGGGACTTTTCTTTCCGGCAATGCCGTCCTTTCCAATCAGAATGCCACGGCCAGCCAGAGCCGGGCCAGCTCGACCACGGTCGATATTACTGCGGGGGCTGACTATCGCTTGAATAAGAATTGGGCGGTTGGGTTCCTCTTTGGGTATGGGCGGACTACGGCCTCTATCGATAGCTTTGGCAGCACGCTGGACGGCGACCAATACCGCTTCGGCCCTTATGTGGGCTACAACGATGGCCCCTGGTATGCCAATGCCAGCGGTTACTTTGCGGTCAACCGGGAGAGCAGTGAGCGGGTCGTCGCCTTTTTGGGCCAGACCGCCCAGTCGAACCCGGACGGGACCCAATTCGGCTTCAATGCCGACGGGGGCTATGACTTCAAGGCGGGGCATCTCACTTATGGGCCGACCGGCGGGTTGCAATACACGCATCTCAATGTCGGGGCTTATACCGAGAGCGGCTCTGATGCCGACTTGAGCGTGGCCTCGCAGCAATCCGATTCGTTATTGAGCAGCATCGGCGGGAAGGCCGATTACGATCTGCATTGGAACTGGAACAACTCGACGATTCGACCGGAAGTGCGGGCTTCCTGGCTGCATGAGTTCGAAGGGAGCAATAGCCCGGTGAATGCGGCTTTCGATGTTCCCGGCTCGGCCAGTTTCAGCATGGCGGCGGCGCATCAGGAGCGGGAGTCGGCGCTGCTGGGTGGGGGTATCCAGAATATCTTCCCGGGCGGGAGTCTGCTCTTTGTCGATTATGATGCGCAGGTGCAGGATAATTATCTGGCCCAGAGCATTACGGGTGGGTTTAAGATTTTGTTCTGATGCCTCCCAAAATTTTCTACCAAAGCTCCCTCCCCCGCGCGGGTTCGACCCTCTTTCAGAATATCCTGGCGCAGAATCCGGCGTTTCACGTTACGCCGACCTCGGGATTGCTGGAATTGGTCTTCGGAGCCCGGCTCAACTACACCACCCAGCCCGAGTTCAAGGCGCAGGACGCCGACTCGATGAAGAAGGCTTTCCTCGCCTTCTGCAAGGCGGGCATGGAGTCCTACGCCGCCGCCCTGACCGACAAGCCCTATTTCCTCGATAAATCGCGCGGCTGGGGCGTCCACTTCGATCTCCTGCAAACCATCTGGGGTGAGGAGCCGAAGATCATCTGCCTGGTCCGCGATCTGCGCTCCATCCTGGCCTCGATGGAAAAGAAGTTCCGGCAGAATCCGGAAAAGCACCGCGCGATCGAAAACCACCAGCAGCTCAGCGGAACCACGACGTACAAGCGGGCCATGCTCCACCTGCAAAGCGCCCCGGTGGGTTTGGCGCTCGATCGGTTGATCGAGATCCACCAGCGCGGCTGGGACAAGAAGGTCCTCTTCCTCCGTTTCGAAGACCTGACCGCCGATCCGAAGCGAACCATCCAGCAGGCCTACGACTATTTAGGCCTTCCCGTTTACGCCCACGACTTCGACAACGTGGCCCAGGTGACGCAGGAGGATGACGAGGTCTTCGGCATCCCCGGTCTCCACGAGATCCGTCCCAAAGTCGAACCGCTTACTCCCGATTACCGCGAAGTCCTCGGCATCGATGTTCTCCGCCAGGTGGTGACGAACTATGCTTGGTTTTTCCAGCGCTTCGGCTATCCCCTGCCGAAGATGTGAGCTGCGGATATCGGGAGAGATGCCAATGGCCCGATGGCGCGACCTTGTCTAATTGTCGATTGGTCTTAGAATGAAAGGATGACTGCGCCGCATGAATCGACCTCCGCACGCCCTCGCTGTGTCGTGGTCTATTTCGATGGGGTCTGCAATCTCTGTAATCATTTCGTCGATTTCCTGATCGAGCGGGATGAGGAGCGGCGTCTGCGTTATGCCTCGCAGCAGGGGCCCGGATTTGCGGGGGTGGAGGCGCGGCATCCGGAATTGCGCCAAGTGCAGACGGTGGTGGTGGTGGTGACGGAGGGGGAGCGGGAGACGGTTTATAGCCGTTCCGCTGCTTCGCTGGCGGCTTTGGCTGAATTGCCCGGGGGTTGGCGGACGCTGGCTGTCTGTCTGTGGGTGGTTCCCGCGCCGGTGCGCGATTTCTTTTACGATCTGATTGCCAAGAACCGCTATGCGCTCTTCGGCAAGCGGGAGACCTGCCGTTTGCCGACGCCGGAGGAGCGGGCTTTGTTCGTGGAGTAGGGCGTTTCCCAGTCCTTTTGCAACGTTTTGCGGGCGCGCCCCGGCATAAGCCCTATGGCGCTTTGCCGTGGGAAGCGCTGAGGGGGAGAGCCACCCGCTCCAAATGCACGCAGCGGCTATCGGTTCCTAAAGGGGCATGCTCTTACAAATTTTCCGGCTGAAGGGTGAAGGAAAGGGAATCGCTCCCCCGAAGGACGGTGATCGTGTAAGATTGGCCGCTGTTGGTAATTCCTTCGATCTCCTGTCGGGAGAGGGTTTTAATATTCTTCCCATTCAGGGATTGGAGGATGTCTCCCGGCTTGATCCCGGCCTTGTCGGCAGGCCAGCCCGCCGCAACTTGGGATACCCGCCATAGTTTGGAGTCATTTGGATCAATGTTGGCCGAGAATCCGACATGAAAGGATGGCTCGGGCTGAGAGAGGTCGGCAACGGGCGTCAGGTAAATTTTCCGGTCGGGATAGTCGAGAGTTAGTTTGAATTTTTTCCAGGTCTCAGACCCGAGCGCTCCTCGGGGCTCTCTGCCGCACATGAATTTACTGGCATAGTCGATGATGGGCCCTGCGATGGTGAAGGAATCGATGGAGAGGGATGTCATTCTTCCTTCAGTCTCGGTATCCGTTCCAGAAAGGGTCCATGCAGTCAAGGGTGTCATGCGAGCCGATAGTCTCGATATTTGATACGTTCGCGCAAAGGCATCATTGAGAGTGACAGCGGAAGCATCGCCGATATCGACCGTCAACCAAACCGTGATGGGATCGCCATGGTCCCCCTGCAGAACCGTCTGGATCGATGGAGTCCCCATGGACAATGAAATCGGCAAGGCCTTAGCCGATGGATCGGGTTGATAGTCCTTGGGATCGCTCAAACGAATCGTCTGTTTCGCATAGTCGATCTCGACCACAAAGCGTTGGATGAAATCGTAGCCGAGCAGGCCGTCGATCTCCTTGCCGGCATCCTTGGAAACATCGTCCAAGGGGAGTGCTTGAAAAAGACCTCCCGTTATGTGGTTGCCCATGACGGCGTAATCCCCTAAGACCAGTTTGCGCAAGCGGGGATGATCCTGATAGTCGGGAAAGACGCCCTTCTGTTGAAGCCCGAGCTTTTCGGCCAGTTTCTCATCAATGAAGGACTGGGAGCATCCCGAATCGAGAACGAAGCGATAGGGGCCTTGGTCTCCAAACGTGACCGATAGATAAATATGGTGACCGTTGGTTTCGAATGGAGCGGGATCGCTCGGCGCGGCACGCTCTAACTTTCCCGCCACTGGACCGAGGGCCAGGGAAAATCCACCTTGTTCCCGCAGGGCTAGAAAATCGACGGCTTGACGCGTGGCCTTCCCCAGGTCGGCGGGATCCATCCGCCCGGCCAGCTCTTCTTGAATCTCCAATAACTGCTTGGAAAAGGAGGGCACGGTGGGATGCCATTGAACACCTAGAAAGGCCCAGATCCAGGCTGTTGTATCGTCTTGCGGCACGCCTCCGTCTTCCGCTCCGGCGGCAAACGCATTTCCTGCATAGACACATGCATTGGCAAATCCTCCCGCTGCCGCATGGAGGGCCCAGGCATAGCCGTCCGGCAGACTCCTTTCTCCTCCGATGCCATTGAAATAGAACCAAGCAAGGGTCGCCTGAGCCGAGAGGACCTGTTTCTGAGCGGCGAGAACGGCCCACTTTCTAGCCTCCACATCGTCCTGCTTTTGGCCGAGCAAGCTCTCGTGAAAGATATCGATAAGATACGCCTCAGCGCTGGGATCGCCGTCTTCAGCAGCCTTTCGATACCAGGTGTAGGCTTGGGCTGGATCGACCGCCGTGCCTTTTCCGTCGCGATAGAAATAGGCCAGATCGTATTCGGCGGGAATATAGCCTTTTTCCGCCAAATCTTTGACCATGGCGAATCCCTTGGCCGGATCGGCGGGAACTCCTGTTCCCATGAGGAGGGCGTACCCCAGGCGAAATTGGGCGTTCAGATCGCCGTCATCGGCCAAGGCCTGCAAGTGGGGAATATCGAGCTTAGGCTCGTCGGCAAGAAGGCCGCAGCAGAGGAGAAGAAAAAGCCCCAGGGAAAGCCCAATGGTTTTGATTTCGGAACAGTAGAAGGTGCAGACCCCGTTTTCAAGCCTGTGAGCCGTTGACGGCTAGTTCCCGGCCTGGACTGCCCGGGGGGTGGCGGACGCTTGGCGTCTGCCTGCGGGTTGTTCCCGCGCCGGTGCGCGATTTCTTTTACGATCTGATTGCCAAGAACCGCTATGCGCTCTTCGGCAAGCGGGAGACCTGCCGTTTGCCGACGCCGGAGGAGCGGGCTTTGTTTGTGGAGTGATCCCCCGGCTATGGTTGGGCGGGGATCAGCTTTTGCAGCAGCGCTTTCTGCATCTCCAGCTGGCTTTGCAGCAGTTCGTGGTACTGGGTCTGCTGGGCCGGAGTCAGGATCTGGGCTAAGGCGGTTTCTTTGGCCTCGGCCTGGGCTTCCAGGATGGCGGTCGGATCGGAAGCGCCCGCGGCCAGGGCTTGCAGCTTGGCGGGATCGGTGAGATCGAGATCGATCTGATAGAGGGCCTTGTCGACCTGGTCTCTCTGGGGATCGCTCAATTGGAGCAAGGGGGTGATTTGGTTGGTTTCAAAGCTGGCCAGGGTCTCGGCTGGGTTGGGATTTTGGCCGGTCGCGATCGGTTGCGGCGTCGCCTCCTTCAGGAGCTGGGCGATGGGATTGGCGGGGTCGGCGGCGGGGGGCGTCTTCGCCAATTGATCGATCTGTCCCTGCAGGTCCTGATTGCGGGAGAGCGCCTGCTTGAGCTGGGCGGAGAGGGCATCGACCTCGTTTTTGAGCTGGAGATTGGTTTGGACTTCCAAGGCGAGATGGCCGCCGTCGGAGGCGTTGCGCGCTTGGGCTTCGACCAGTTCCGCCCCCTCGCCGAAGAGGTGGTTGTAGACCAGGGCGGCGCCGGTTCCGGCCAGCAGGCCCAGGAGCAGGAGGAGAGCGGTTTTGAGCATGGGAAAATCGGCGGAAGGGGCGGAGGACCGTGGAGCGACGGCCTCCGGGCTCGTTTCTAGCCGCTCCGGGAAGGAGGGACAAGCGGAGATCGAAAGCACGGCCTTTCCGCGGTCCCGCCGCAATTGAATTTACTTCCGGGCGGGGGTTCCCTTTATTTCACTCATGAAAACCGCAGTCGTGACCGGCGCCGCCGGGTTCCTGGGCAGCCATCTGACCGACCGTTTGCTGGGGGAGGGTTACCGGGTGATCGGGCTCGACGATTTCATCACCGGGAGCCGGACCAATCTCGACCATCTCAAGAACGAGCCCCGCTTCGAGTTCCAGGAGCACGATGTCACCGAGTACATCAATATCCCGGGTGAGGTCGATTTCATCTTCCATTTCGCCTCGCCCGCCAGCCCGATCGATTATCTGGAGCTGCCGATCCAGACTTTGAAGGTCGGCTCGCTCGGCACCTATCAATCGCTCGGCCTGGCCAAGGCCAAGGGGGCCGGTTTCTTCCTGGCCTCGACCTCCGAGTGCTATGGCGATCCGCTGGTCCATCCCCAGACCGAGGATTATTGGGGCAACGTCAACCCGATCGGGCCGCGCGGGGTCTATGACGAGGCCAAGCGCTTTGCCGAGGCGATGACGATGGCCTATCACCGCTTCCACAAGGTCAACACCCGGATTGTCCGGATTTTCAACACCTACGGCCCCCGAATGCGGTTGAAGGATGGGCGGGTGGTTCCCGCCTTCGCCAGCCAGGCGTTGCAGGGGCAGCCGATCACGATTTTTGGCGACGGCAGCCAGACGCGGAGCTTTTGCTATGTCTCCGATCTGATCGACGGGATCTACCGGCTTTCCCAGGCCGATTTCCATGAGCCGGTGAATATCGGTAATCCGCTGGAATTGACGATTCGTGAGTTCGCGGAGCGGATCGTCCGGATCACCGGATCGGCCAGCACCGTGACTTTCCAGGCCCTCCCGGTCGACGATCCCAAGCAGCGCCGTCCCGATATCAGCCGGGCCCGCGCCCTCCTGGGGTGGGAGCCGAAGGTCGAGCTGGAGGACGGTCTCCGCCAGACCATCGAGTATTTCAAGGGGCGGCTCGCCGTTTCCGGCCTCTGAGGCTGGGTTAGCGCGCCTTCATGAGCATCTCCCCCCGGCTCCTCGCCTGCGGCCTTTTCCTGGGCCTGGGTGGCGTGCTGTGGGGGCAGGCGCCGGCTCCGGCCCCGGCTGTCCCCGCTCCCGTCGCGAGTCCGGCGGCGGTCGATTCCGCTGCCGCCGCGCCGGCGGATGATAGTTATCAGACGACGCTGCTCTTTACCCGGGTGGTCGAGCTGATCCGGCAGGATTATGTCGATGAGGGGAAGATCGGTTACCGCGACCTGATCTATGCCGCCCTCAAGGGGATGCTCTCTTCGCTCGATCCCCACAGCCAGTTCCTCGACGAGGATGCCTTCGCCGAGATGCAGCGCGATACCAAGGGGGAATTCACCGGTCTCGGCCTGATCGTCGGGGTCAAGGACGGCTCGCTCATCGTTCTCGACGCCCTCGAGGACACCCCCGGGTTCCGGGCGGGGATCATGGCGGGCGATCATATCCTCAAGATCAATGATACCTCCACCGACAAGATGTCCTACGATGCGGCCAAGAAGATGTTGCGCGGGAAGCGGGGGGAGAAGATCCGGATGACGCTCTACCGCCCGCCCGATAAGCCGCAGGCAGCGGCAGCGGCTGCTGCGGCAAGCGCCACCGCTAATAGCGACGCGGCGGCGGCGCAGAACATTTTCGAGGTGGAGATGACCCGCGAGATTATCCGGGTGAGCACGATCAAGGATCCCAAGGTGTTGCCGCCCGAGATCGCGGGCGACGATCTGATCGGCTACATCCGGATCGAGCAGTTCGGCGAGAATACCAGCGCCGAGTTCGACAAGGCCTACGATGACCTGCAGAAGCAGGGGGTTCGCGCCCTGGTGGTCGACCTGCGCAACAATCCGGGCGGCCTGATCGACGCGGCGGTCGACATCGCCGGGGTCTTCCTCCCGCCCGATACGATGGTGGTCTCGACCCAGGGGCGGACCGACGATTCCCACCGTGAATACCGCAGCCACGGCACCCATCCGCAGATCACGATTCCGGTGGCGCTCCTCATCAACGGCTTCAGCGCCAGCGGCTCGGAGATCGTCGCGGGCGCGCTCCAGGATCTCCATCGCGCCACCCTGGTCGGCGAGACCACTTTCGGCAAGGGCTCGGTCCAGAGCGTGATCAATCTGGGCGACGGGGTCGGCATCCGCCTGACCACCGCGAAGTATTACACCCCCAGCCACCGGGTGATCAACGAGAAGGGGGTCGATCCCGATATCGCGGCGCCGATCACCGCCGCCGAGGACCGGACCGTGATCCGGCTCCGCTCCCCCCAGCTCTTGACGGTGGCGGAGAAGCTGGAGGTGAAGGGATTCCATGACACCCAGCTGGAGCGGGCGGTGACGGCGCTGCGCGGCATCCTCCTCCATGCCGACCGGACCAAGGCGGCTCCGGCTCCGGCGGTTCCCCCATCCCCCGCGCCGACGCCGGTTCCCTCCACGCCGGTTCCTTCCACTACCTCCGCTCCCTGACGATGCGCTGGCTCGGGATCGAAACCTCGTGCGACGAGAGCGCGGTGGCCCTGGTCGAGGTTGCCGAGCGGGCGCTGGCGGTCCGTTCCTCTCTGGTCGGTTCGCAGATCGCGCGGCACCGGCCCTTCGGCGGGGTGGTCCCGGAGGTGGCGGTGCGCGAGCATCTCAAGAATCTGCCGCAGCTGGTCTCCCGGGTCCTGGCCGAGGCAGGGTTGCCGATCGCGGAGATCGAGGGGATCGCGGTCACCCAGGGGCCCGGTTTGGCCACCTCGCTGCTGATCGGCCATTCCTATGCGCGGGGGCTGGGGTTGATGTTGGGACGGCCGGTGCGGGGGATCAATCATCTGGAGGGGCATCTGCTTTCGCCCTTTTTTGCCGATGCGGGGTTGGGTGAGGTGGCGTTTCCCTTTCTCGGGCTGGTGGTGAGCGGGGGGCATACGCTGCTGATCGAGGCGCGGGGGTGGAACGATTATCGGCGGTTGGGCGGGACGGTCGACGATGCCGCCGGGGAGGTCTTCGACAAGGTGGCCCGGATGCTGGGGCTCGGTTATCCCGGAGGGCCGGAAATCGAGAAGACGGCGCGGACGGGGAACGCCTCCGCCTATGAGTTCCCGCAGAGTTTTCCGGAGCGGAATAATTTTCAGTTCAGCTTCAGCGGGCTGAAGACCTCGGTGCGCTATTTTCTGGAGAAGCATCCGGGGCGGCTGGCTGAGCCTGCCTTCGTCGCTGATGTGGCGGCTTCGTTCCAGCGTGCGGTGGTCGAGGTGCTGGTCCGGAAGACGATCCAGGCGGCGCGGCATCGGCGGCTTCGACTGGTCACGGTGGCGGGGGGGGTGGCTTGCAATGGGGTGCTGCGGGGGCGGTTGGAGGCGGAGGCGCAGCGGGAGGGGCTGCGGCTGGCGCTGGCTCCCGCCGCGCTCTGCACCGATAATGCCGCGATGATCGCGGGGGTGGCGGCGCTCAAGGAGGCGGCGGGGGCGGCGGTGGAGACCGGGGAGGCCGATATCGATCCGAATTTGCCGCTGGCGAGTTTGGCTATGTCGTAGAGCCTTTCCTAAGCTCAAGACGTAGCTCCCATAGAGGTGGAGAATCGAGTCATGGCAGAATGCCTGCGCGATAGCGCACATCGTTCCCAGGGGAAACCATCTCGCATGGCCGGGAGGCAATCCAAGGGGGCGCAGCCCCTTTGCGTCGTTCCCTGTTCTTTGCTCCCGTGCATCCCGGCCTGCCCGTAATCCGCACGTTCGATCTGCTCATGATACGCGCCACCTGAAACCCAGGAGTCCGCTCTCCCGCGCCCCTCGCGTCTGCGTGGTATCAACCACTCAGACGCGGCGACATTCCCCTCCGCAAATCGCTAACAGGCTCTAGGCAGGATCTGTGAGAGTGGCGCCCGGCTTGAATAAAGGAGGGAAAGGCGTCGGTTGCGGGCGCGATTTTCTTTTGCTGATGAACCGGTGGTGTCGCTTCGCTCAACCACCGGCTAATCGCTGCGACCCCTCCGGGGTCGAAGGCGGGAGTCGGGAATGATTCTAGCCATCTCCCACCAGCCACTCCGCTCCGCTGGCCGGAAAATCGCCGTCGGGGGTCAGCTCGATTACGGGCATGCCGGTCCACTGGGCCAGCGCGGCGCGGTTGGTGGCGAGGGCCTCGGAGGGGGCCGCGCCGTGGGGATTCAGGACCACGCCGAGGACGGGCAGGCCGGCGCGCTCGATGCTTTCCAGGGTGAGGAGGACGTGGTTGATCGCTCCCAATCCCGCCGGGGCGACGATCACGACCGGCAGGCCGAGGTCGCCCGCCCATTCGGCGACGGTGACGCCTTCGGCCAGCGGCACCCGCCAGCCGCCGACGCCCTCGACGGCGACGTGGTCGAAGCGGTTCAGGAGCGCTTCGATTTTGCCGTTCAGCCGGGGAAAATCGATCTCGTGGCCGGGTTTGCCGAGGATGGCGGAGGCGGCCCAGGGAGCCATCGGGGAGGGGAGGTGGACCGGGTTGATCTCGTCGAGGGTGAGGGCTCCCTGCGCGGCGGCCCGCAGTTGCTCCGCGTCGCTCCGATCGCCGGCGCCGATCGGCTTGAGGCCGACGGCGGGCGTCCCCTTTTCGCGCAGGCGGGCGACCCAGCGGCAGGCGACATGGGTCTTGCCGACGTCGGTGCCGGTGCCGGTGAGGAAGAAGTGCACGCTGGCGGGAAGGGGCTAGGAGCGATCGTAGCCGGATTGGCGCAGCCGCCGCCGGGCGTCGATCACGAAGAGGACGAAGAGGATGACGAGGAAGGGGGTGGCGGTGGCCGCGCCGAGGAAGCTGAGGACCGGCGAGACGAAGGCCATCGCCTTGGTCGAAAAGGCCCCCGCCAGCATCTGGAGGAGGGCGCTGAAGAGGCCGATGCCGAGCCACGGGATCAGCACCAGCAGGAGGAGGCGGAGATCGCCGGAGATGAAGGTCCCCCCGGTGTTGCTGAACCGGACCAGGTCGCCGGAGCGGCGGAGCGCCTGGAGGCCTTCGAGCTTTTCCAAGAGGACGACCTGGGTGGAGATGAGGTAGCGGAGGAAGAGCAGCAGGGCGGGGAAGAGCGAGACCATCACGATGACCTTGCGGAGGGGGGCGGGGACGCCGAATTGGGAGAGGACGCTGTAGATCAGGATCGCCAGGAAGCCCCACGAGGCGATGATCAGCATGCGGAGGAGCCAGGTCTTGCAGAGCGGTACGATCCGCCCGCGCAGGCCGCCGACCGCCCCGCCGAGGGAGAGGGGCTCGTCCTCCTCGATCTGCCGGATCAGGTTGGTCAGGAGGCCGCCGCCCAATTCGCTGAAGAGGGCCGCCACCAGCATGGCGGCGAAGGTGAGCAGGAGGAGCTTATGGTTGCTCCAGGTCGGCAGGTTGGTGACCGGATCGTAATGTTGGGGGAAGAAGTATTGGAGCGCGAAGAGGGGGGCCTGGATCACCGCCGCCACCGGCCAGAGGAGCCGGAAGCCGCGCCGGTAGAGGTCGAGGCCGCGCCGGATGAGCTCGGGGAGGGAGAAGACCGGGCCTTCGGCGTCGGCGTCCGTACCGACGGCGGGGGTTTTCGGCGCGATCCCGGGCTCGGGCTCGACCGGCGGGGTGTCGCTGGCCGGGACGAGGGCGAGGGGGACGGGAGCCGCCTCGACGAGGGGAGGGTTCGCCGCCAGTTCGGCGTAGGTGAGGAATTTGCCGGTCTTTTCCTCGCGGAGCCGGGAATCGTCGTGGAGCCGCTTATCGCTCCGCCAGCGGGTGAGGGTCGGGAAGTCGGCGGGACCGTAGACCCGTCCGTCGGAGGCGTGGAAAAAGAAGCGGGCAGGGAGGCTGGCAGACATGGGGCTTTTATCCTAATCAGCGCGGACTGATCCGTCGAGCCCCGCAATTCCTCGGTAGTGGGTCAGTTTGAATTAGTCGAGCAGGGCGACGACCTCTTCCAGCGTCCAAACGTGGTCGCTAACGCCCGCCTCCATTGCCGGGGTGACGCGCAGGCTCTGATGAATCCGGCAGAAATTGTAATTCATAAAGTGAAGGGCAACGGCGTGTTCCAGATTTTCCACCTTCTTTGAAAAGGCGTTTGTCAGGCGGGTAAAGCGTCGCATCGACATCCGCATCGTGAGGTTCTGCCGCTCGCAATAACTGGTGGAGACGTGGGCGAAGTCGGGCTTTCCGACAACCTTGCCGATCTTGGTCCCCATGCACTGAGCGGGGCTGTAGCGAACATCCGCGCCCTCGGCAGCAGGAGCGCCGTAAACCTTCACGAGCTGGGCGTAGTCGATTTCGGAACCAAAGGCATCCTCAATCGCTTGCAGATAGGGCTTATGGGCATCCGTGGTGAGTTGGACGCGATGGGAGAGACGTCCTGCCAGATCGTGCATGAAGTGATAAGCGGCCTGGGCGTCCCGATTCCCGACGAACCAGCAAGGGACGAGCTTGGTGTCCGCGCAAATGGCCGTCCATGTCCAAACGTCACCACGACCCTTTTTCTTGTCTTCGGCCTTCACGTTCTTTTCCTTGCACCCGACGAAAGACCAAATCTCGTCGCACTGAAGCCGCTTGCAAGGGAGATCGACGAAGGCTTCGTCCTGGTAGATCGAGCAAGCACGCCCCAGGTCCGCCAGCAGCTTAACCACGGTATTTTTGGCCGCCCCCGTCATGCGGCAGGTGGCGCGGATCGAATTGCCCTCAACGAGGCAGGAAACGATTCGAGTGCGGGTGGCGGCGTCGAGCTTGTTCATGGCTTAAAGGTACGGCTGGATGCTTGAGCGGTCAAGATTAATGTAAGCTGAATTTTAAATATATGCTTGCATAATTGGAGTTTCAACGGCATGTTGCAAGCAATTAAACAAAGGAGTGCTTGCATGGACCCTGAATCAAGAGAACCACAAGGCAGAGCAAAAGGTGGCCTAGCCCGGGCTGCGAAATTAACTCCGGAGGAGCGGAGCGCGATAGCCAGAAAGGGCGCACTAGCAAAACAGGCTAAGCGCGATGATCCTAAATTGCCCAACGCAGAATACAAAGGGGTGTTGAAAATTGGGGAACTAGAAATCCCCTGTTTTGTATTGGAAGATGGTCGCCGCGTGATTTCGGGTCGCGGCATGACTGCCGCAATTGGCATGAAAGGCCGTGGCCAAGGAGTTGCTAGAATCCAGGGCTTAAAAGCCCTTAAATCACTGGAAAGCAATGATTTAACTCTGGCCATAGAAAATCCAATCCAATTCACGGGTGGATCGCCACAAGTCGGAGTCGCTAGCGATGGATTTGAGGCATCAGTATTGCAGGAGCTTTGCGAAGCTCTTTTAAGAGCACGTGATACTGGCGCCTTAAAAACCGAGCAGGAAATCCGCTACGGACAATTTGCCGACATGCTTACGAGGGCGTTTGCCAGAGTTGGTATCGTTGCCCTGGTTGATGAGGCAACGGGCTATCAAGAAATTCGCCCGCAGGATGCTCTGCAAAAGTATCTGGAGTTGCTAATCCGAAAGGAGCTGGCTGCGTGGGTCAAAAAATTCCCAGATGAATTCTACGAAAACATCTACAAGTTGAAAAATTGGAAATGGCCGGGCATGGGAAAAAATCGGTATAGCGTCGTTGGACATTACACCCGCAACTTGGTTTTTGATCGTATTGCGCCGGGCCTTTTAAAAGAACTTGAACAGAAAAGTCCCAAAAATGAGAAAGGGGCAAGAAATGGCAAGCTGCATCAATGGCTTACTGAAGACGTAGGAAATCCAATGCTAGCACAGCACATGCACTCCTTGATAATGCTGCAAAGGTTGGCCATAGCCAACGGTCACGGCTGGCATCGCTTCGTTAGAAGCGTTGACCAAGTGATGCCGCGTAAAGGGGAAACGCTGGAGTTGCCTATGGACGTTCCTGATTCTTCCAGCGAGTAGCAGCTGCCTTCTTTGCGATAGCTTTTCGCTTTGCTGGAGAAAGCTTCTGGGCGCGAGCCTTACCCCCCTTCAATCCTCCCAGTCGGCCTAGGGCGACGGCGGCGGGGTTCTTAGCGGGCGGTTCCTGCCCCGTGGTAAGACGAGCGATGCTTGCGGCGGTCTGATTCAAATCTTTCGGCATAGCCCCATCATGCCATGCTTAACCGCTCATGAATAGCCGTTTTTCAAACTGACCCACTACCAATTCCTCGGTTCCCGGTCCCGGTCTAGTATTTACTCAATCTTTGAAAAAAAGCATTGCACGATCCTGCTGGGGAATTAAATTCACGATTCAACCTTTCGAATCCATGGCAAATTTAGCGGACAAGTACAGCGAGAACGTGACGGGCAAATTTTACGTCGATACCCAGTGCATCGATTGCGATCTCTGCCGTGAAACGGCTCCCAGCAATTTCACCCGCCAGGATGACGGGGGCTATTCCTACGTCTACAAGCAGCCCTCCAGCCCCGAGGAAGAGGCGCAGTGCAAGGAAGCGATGGAAGGTTGCCCGGTCGAGGCGATCGGCAACGACGCGGCCTGAGCGGCTCGCGCTCGGCGAATGTTTAGGGCCTTTTAGGCCTTCCCCTTCATTTACGGCTTAAGCCAAGCCGTTTATCCGGTCCTCACTGGGGAAAGACCGCCCTCCAGAAAAAGCAGAGCGTCAGCGCGATGGTCGCGCCTGCGAAGAGGAGGAAGATCAGGGTTTGCTTCCAAATCGGCCAGGGGCCGGTGAGGGATTCCGGCTTTTCCGGCTGTTCCGAGGGCGCTTTCTGGAGCGTTGGATTTTTGACTTGGCCCAATCCCTGCCGGGCGTTCTCGATGGCTTCCAGCATTTCCTCGTAGGAGGCGAAGCGGTCGGCGGGTTGGGTTTGCAGCGCGCGGTCGATCAGGGCGGCGGTTGCTTCGGAGATCTGGGGGGCGACTTCGCGGAGGCGGGCGGGGGGGCCGGCTTGGTGGCAGGCGGCGATCTTCAGGGGATCGAGTTCCAGGTAGGGGGGGCGTCCGGCCAGGCCGTGGAAGAGGGTCGCTCCCAGGCCGTAGATGTCGCTGCGCACGTCTTCGAGTTGCCGTTCGAGCCGTTCGGGCGGGATGTAGGAGGCGGTGCCCCAGACCTCGGGAGCCTCTTCCTGATGGGCGGCGATCGCCAGGGAGAGGCCGAAATCGACCAGCTTCGGCGTCCCGTCCCAGCCCGGGAGGATGTTGCCCGGCTTGATGTCGCGGTGGATCAGGCCCTTGGATGCGGCGAAGCGGAGGGCCGCGATCACCGCCGCGCCGAGGTCGAGGGCTTCGGCTTCGTTGAGGAGGTGCTTGGAGGTGATCCGGTCGTCGAGGCTGCCTCCCGGCAGGTATTCCATCACCAGGTACTCCTGCCCCTCCCAGGAGCCGCTTTCGAAGACCTGGACGATGTTGGGGTGGTTGAGCGAGGCGGTGATCCGGGTCTCGTTCTCGAAGCTTTTCACGAAGCGGGGATCGTCCGAGAGCTTGCGATTGAGCACTTTCACTGCGACTTGGCGGCGGGCGATCTCGTCATGGGCCAGGTAGACGATCGCCATCCCGCCGGAGCCGACCCGCTTTTCCAGCAGGTAATGGGAGAAGCGGAGGTGGTAGAGGAACGGCTGCCCGCAGAGGGGGCAAACCAGCTCGACGCCGATGCCCCGGCCGGAGGCCTCGATTTCCTGGCCGCATTGGGGGCAGGGGATGATCTCGGGGGCGGTCGGGGTGGGTGCGCTCATTCGGGGCGTCAGGTCGAAGCGGCGGAGGGGGGCCGAAAGCCGCGGGCGAATAGGCGTGAACTTTTCAACGCGGGCTTCATGCTCTTATTATGCGCCACACCGCCCTGCCCAAGGCAAGCCCGACTTTGCTCTCCCTGTTCCGACCATGATCTTTTCCAGCGAAGACCTCCATGCCCACCGCGACGTCCGGGTCGATATCTTTCTGGCCGGGGCCCTGGAGCGCTCCCGCGTCTTCGTCCAGGGGTTGATCGAGGGGGGGCAGGTGATCCTCACGCCCCATGCCGTCAAGCTGAAGCCCGGCTACCGCCTGCGGCGCGGCGATTCCCTGGAGGTCCGCGAGGAGCGGCTGCAGCCGGAGGAGGAGGCCGCCGCACCCAAGGGGGAGGCGATCCCGCTGGCGGTCCTCTTCGAGGACGACCAGATTATTGCTCTCAACAAGCCGCCTGGCTTGGTGGTCCATCCCGCGGTCGGGCATGCCACGGGGACGCTGGTCAATGCGCTGGTCCATCATGTGGGCGGGGTCGAGGCCCTGGCTTCCCGCGCGGGGAATGCGCGGCTCGGGATTGTCCACCGGCTCGACAAGGATACGAGCGGGGTGATGGTGGTGGCGAAGACTGATTTGGCGCACGAGCGGCTGGGGGCGCAGTTTTCGGAGCGGCAGGTCGACAAGGTTTATCAGGCGCTCTGCCTCGGCGTCTTCCGCCGCCCCTCCGGGATCTGCGGCGGGCCGATCGGGCGGCACAAGACGAACCGGCAGAAGATGGCGGTGGTCACCCGGGGTGGACGTCACGCGCGGACCGATTATCAGGTGCTCAAGCAGGGGAAGAACGGCGCCTGGGTCGAGTGCGTCCTCCACACCGGACGGACCCACCAGATCCGGGTCCATCTCTCCCACCTCGGCCATCCGATCGCGGGGGACATCTCTTATGGCGGGAAGCGCCGTCCGTGGTATGGGCAGCCGGTGCCGCGCCAGATGCTCCATTCGAGCCGGCTCGCCATCGTCCATCCGGTCTCGGGAAAAGAGATTGAATTTATCGCGCCGCTGCCCAAAGATTTCCAGAGCCTGCTCGATCGCATGGATTAGGAGATTCCGCGACTCCGCACTGCCCTTCGCATGTCCGACTCGAAATTGAAATTCCGCGAATCGCTGGGCCGCTATGTCCAGGTCCTCCACGACCAGGGGGTCCGGCATGTGGCGCTCGACCGCAAGGCGCGGGAATCGTTGCAGCGGTGTGCTACTTCCCGCACGGTTCCCAGGACGCCGCCGCTGGCCACGGCTGCCGCTGCTCCGCCGGTGGTGCGCCGTTCGCTGGAGGCGGCGGTTTCGGCTCAGGCTCCGGCGCCCCGGGCCAATGGGGCTGCGCCCGTCGTCACTTCCGCTGCGGCGGCGACTCCTTCCGCGCCGGTCGCGGCTTCCGGCAGCAACCAGGAGAAGCTCGAGCAGTTGGCGGTCCATGTCCGGCAGGTTTTGCAGGCGCATCCGCTGCCGATTTTTCGTAACAATATTGTCTTCGGCGAGGGGCATCCCGAGGCGGGGATTATGTTCGTCGGCGAGGCTCCCGGCGCCGATGAGGACCGGCTGGGACGTCCCTTTGTTGGCCGCGCGGGACAGACGCTCACCAAGATGATTCAGGCGATGGGGATCAATCGGGAGGATGTTTATATCGCCAATATCGTCAAATGCCGTACCGATATGCCGGAGGGCGTTCCGGGCAATCGTAAGCCGACGCCTGAAGAGATGAAGATCTGCCTTCCCTTCATTCTGGCCCAGATCGAAATCATCCGGCCGAAGGCGATTGTCGCGCTTGGGGCCACGGCGGTCGAGGGGCTGCTCGATTCGAAGCTTTCGATCAGCAAGCTGCGGGGCAATTTCGTCGATTTCCGGGGCACGCCGCTGATGCCGACCTTCCACCCCTCTTACCTGCTCCATAACCCGACCAACGAGACCAAGCGCAAGGTCTGGGAGGATCTTCTCCAGGTCATGGAAAAGCTCGGCATGCCGATCACCGCGAAGCAGCGTGGCTTCTTTCTTACCCCTGCCTGATATGAGTGATAAACCCCGGGTTCTCCTCGGCATGAGCGGAGGCGTCGATTCCAGCGTGGCCGCCGCGCTCCTCAAGGAGGAGGGCTATGAGGTCATCGGCGTCACCATGAAGGTCTGGCCGCAGGATTGCCTTTCCCGCGCCGAGGACAAGTGCTGCGGGCCGCAGGCGGTCGCCGATGCTCGCGGGGTGGCGGCGGCGCTCGGCATTCCCCATTACGTGGTCGACGAGGCGGCGGAGTTCGAGAAGGTGGTGATCGATTATTTCAGCAGCGAGTACCGCAACGGGCGGACTCCGAACCCGTGCGTGATGTGCAATGAGAAGCTGAAGTTCGGACGGCTGCAGCAGAAGGCGCTCGCGCTCGGCGCCACTCATGTCGCCACCGGCCATTATGCCCGGATCGTTCAGGAGGGCGGGCGCTCGGTGTTGAAGCGTTCCCGCGATGCCCGCAAGGATCAGTCTTATTTCCTCTTCAGCCTCCGGCCCGAGCAGTTGGCCCGCTCGCTTACGCCGGTCGGACACCTGGAGAAGCCGGAGGTTCGCGCCATTGCGCAGAAGCTCGGGCTCAAGGTCTACGACAAGGAAGATAGCCAGGAGATCTGCTTCGTTCCCGGCAACGACTATGCCGGGTTCCTTCAGTCCCACCTCGGCGCGGGGGCTTTCCATCCTGGCGGCATTTATCATCGGGATGGCAGCCGGCTTGGCGACCATCAGGGGATCGAGTTTTATACGGTCGGCCAGCGCAAGGGGTTGCCGGGGGGGCAGGGGAAGCCGCTCTATGTCGTCGATATCGATCCGGTGGGGCAGCGGGTGATCGTCGGCGATTATGACGATCTGATCCGGCCGGAGTGCCTGATCTCCAATACGAATTGGATGGGGGGGGAACTCGATGCCCCGCGCGAGATTACGGTCAAGATCCGCTATAACTGGCCTGCGGTTCCCGCCCGGGTCGAGGCGTTGCCCAATCACCGGGCGCGGATTGTCTTTGCCGAGCCGCAGCGCTCGGTTTCTCCCGGGCAGGCGGCGGTTTGTTACGTCGGCGACGAGGTGATTGGCGGCGGCTGGATTGATCGGAGTGAGGTCGCGGTGCCGGAGTCCGCTGCATCCGTTCAGCCTGCGTTGGCATGACCCCGGTCTTGGTCCTGGTCACTGCTTCCAGTGCCGAGGAGGCGGCGAAGATTGGCCGGGCCTTGGTCGAGCAGGGGCTGGCGGCCTGTGCCAATATCATTCCCGGGGTTACTTCGATCTACCGCTGGCAGGGGAAGGTCGAGGAAGCGGGCGAGTATCTGCTCCTTCTCAAGAGCAGCCGCGAGCAGTGGGAGGCTTTGCAGGCTGTGATCCAAGGGCTCCATAGCTACGAATGCCCGGAGATTGTGGCGGTCGCGCCGGAGGCGATTACTCCCGCTTATGCCGCGTGGTGGCGGGAGTCGGTTGCGGGTTAGAAACGTTTTCTGGTCATTTCGCAACATCGCACGGGTGCGCCCCGGCATGAGCGATATCGGGGGCGGAATCATCTCCGGGGCGAAAATTCATTGGCTGAAATGGACCGGTGGTGTCGGCTTCGGGTTGCCTCCCGGCCATGCAAATTAGTTTCCCCTGAGAACTATGTGCGCTATCGCGCAGGCATTCAACCACCGGCTAATGGCTGCGACCCCTTGTATGTTTCCTTTCGTCCGACTTGGCCTTCTTAAACGGGGTGCCAGATTGGAGTCTCCTTGCCGCCTGCAGGCGGCAAGGAGACGGCGCGCGTGAGGACATAGACCC
>Ga0302314_10004442_pt1 | contig 25816 bp, 16 predicted proteins | sample III_Palsa_N2_3_FD_200533 | JGI IMG/M metagenome (GOLD analysis project Ga0302314, IMG submission 200533) | Peat permafrost microbial communities from Stordalen Mire near Abisko, Sweden - III_Palsa_N2_3 | ecosystem: Environmental > Terrestrial > Soil > Palsa > Peat permafrost | place: Sweden...
GGCCGGTCTCATGGGTCGCGATCCAGTGCTCGGTGTGGCGCTGCTGGAGGAAGAAGCTCCACAGCGCGGCGGGCAGCAGCCAGGTCAGCTGCCGCAGTCCGCGTTCGTGGGCCAGGCCGACGGCCTCGGTGAGATTGGCGAGTTCGCCCTCCGCCCATTCCACGGCCTCGGCCGGTGACCGGAGGTCGAGCGCGGGCGCGAGGCCGGGCACCGGCTCGAGGACGGTCCGGCGGCGGTGCGGCGCCAGCAGTGCGTCGACGGCGTCGGCTGCCTGGGTGTACCAGGTGACCAGGCGGGTGAGGGCCGCGGTGGCGTCGGCGGTGTCGATGTCCCGCGCCGCCTGCTCGGCGGCGAAGACCCGCAGCAGGTCGTGCAGGCTGTAGCGGTCGGGTTGCGGGGACTGCAGCAGATGGACGTCCACGAGGTGCTCCAGCGCCTGTTCGGCGACATGGAGGGGTTCGCCCAGCAGGGAGGCGGCGGCGGGGAGGCTGATGTCCGGACCGGTCCACAGACCGAGCAGGCAGAAGGCGCGCGCAGCGGCGGCGGGGGGAGGTTGCGGTCCGTCCAGTGAGGTCAGCCCGGAATAGCTGACCTCGAAGCTCGCGCGGACGTTCTGGTCGCCGAAGCTGATCTCGTCGAGCCTGCGGCGGGCCGTGTGCAGACGGTCCGCCAGGTCCTGGACCCGCCACTGCGGCCGTGCGGCCAGCCGGCAGCCGACCAGCCGGATCGCCAGCGGCAGCCCCGCGCACGCCGTCAGCACCGCGCGGGTCGCCTCGGGTTCGGCGGTCAGCCGGTCCACGCCGACGATCCGGCCCAGCAGCTCGTGGGCGGACTCCTCGGCGAGGCCCTCCAGATCCAGATGGGTGGCGCCCTCCAGGCCGGTCATCCGGTTGCGTACCGTCACCAGCACCGCGCACCCGGGGGAGCCCGGGATCAGCGGCCGGACCTGGGCCGCGTCGCGGGCGTCGTCGAGCAGCACCAGGACGCGCCGCTCGGCGAGCAGGCTGCGGTACAGCGCGCTGCGCTCCTCCTCGCCGATGGGAATGGACTCGGCGGCCACCCCGAACTGCCGCAGGAACTGGCCCAGCAGGGCGCCGGGGGACTGCGGCTCCGGGGCCGTGCCGCGCAGGTTGGCGTAGAGCTGGCCGTCGGGGAAGCGGTCGCGGACGCTGTAGGCGGCGTGGACGGCCAGGGTGGTCTTGCCGACCCCGCCCATCCCGCCGATCGAGGAGATGACGACGGTGTGGGCGGAGTCCCCCGCGGGCACCGAGAGTTCCGCGAGCAGGCGGGTGAGCTGCGGCTCCCGGCCGGTGAAATCGCTGGTCCCGGCCGGGAGGGTGCGGGGGACCGGCGCCTTGGGTTCCGGTCGGGGCGCCTCGTCCGGGGCGGAGCCCTGCGGCTGGGGGTCCGTCGCCGGGGCTGCTGAGGTGTCGGCGTCGGGGGTCCGCAGGAGCTCGGGGTCCTGGAGCAGGATCCGCTGGTGCAGGCCGGAGAGGCCGGGTCCGGGCTCGATGCCGAGCTCCTCGGACAGCAGGGCCCTGGTCTGCTCGTAGACGCCCAGGGCGTCGGCCTGGCGGCCGCACCGGTACAGCGCCAGCATCAGATGCGCGGGGAACGCCTCGACCAGGGGGTGCGCGCCGCTGAGCGTCCGCAGCTCGGCGGTGACCTCGGCGTGGCGGCCGAGGTGCAGGTCGGCGTCGATCCGCCAGTCCAGGGCCTGCAGCCGCATGTCCGACAGGCGCGCCCGGTCGGCCTCGGTCAGCACCGGGTACGCCACGTCGGCCAGCGGCTCCCCGCGCCAGAGCTTCAGCATCGCGGACAGCTCCCGGGCGGCGGAGTCCCACTGCCGTGCCTGGTGGGCTTCGCGTCCGCGCCGGTACAGGACGGTGAAGTCGTGCAGGTCGAGCTCCCCGGCCCGGACGCTGATCTGGTAGCCGGGCGCGACCAGGCGGATCCGCTCCGGGCCGTCCTCGCCGAGCCGCTGGCGGAGCCGGTTGACGTGGTTGTGCAGGGACGCGGTGGCGGTGGCGGGCGGACGGTCGCCCCAGAGCGCTGCCACCAGCCGCTCGGTCGGAACCGGCTTGTTGGCGTCGAGCAGCAGTATCGCCAGGATGGCCCGCTGCATCGCGGCGGTCAGCCGGTCGGGCACCCCGTCGCGATGGCACGAGACCGGCCCGAGCAGGCCGAACCGCACTGAGGTCGCCACACGTCTCCCATCGCCCGAGGGTCCACGATCACCTGTTAGACGGATGTTAGTGGCGTGACAGTTCCCCCTGGCAGTCTGAGTTCACCGAGGCCCACCGGGGGGTTCGGGGCCACTCCTGCCTGCGGGGGCCGGCTCCGGTCCGGTCGGTGGACGCTCGTGCCCGCAACGGCGGTTGTGGGCACGAGGCAACGGGGGAGCCCCGGTACAACCTGGTGGCAGCCGTCACTGATCACGGTGGCCGGGCTGCCGACACCGATACGGTGTCGGCAGCCCGGCCACCGTCATGCCGGGCCGTCCCCGGGGTCAGCGTGCGCTGCCGAGATCCCGGTCCGCCTCGCTGCCTTCCAGCAGGAGCGTGGTCTCCTCGATGCGCCGGAACCGCCCGTCGGCGGCGAACTCGCCGAAGAGGTAGACCTCCATGCGGACGCTGGAGCCGTCCTTCTTGCGCACGTCGACGGTGTGCCGGTCCGCGTAGGCGGTGCCGCTGCACAGTTCCTGGTGGACCTCGACATGGCCGTCGGCGACCACCTCGCGCAGATGGGCGATGTGCGCGGCGAACTGCGCACGGTCGTCCCAGCGGTTGTCGGTGCGCTGGCGGTAATCGGGGGCGAAGTGCCGGTCGAGGGCCGTGTCGAGGTCCAGGCCCGGGGTGAAGAGCATGTCGTTGATGGCGGCGGTGATGTTGGTGGTGCTCATGGGTGTCCTCCTGAGGGAGACGGTGGGCGACGGAAGAAGCGTGCGCTCCGCACGCTTCTTCTCCAGTATGCCACATGCGTGCGCCGCGCACGCTAATCTGGGGTCATGGACAGCACGAGGGACAGACATGTGGGCCGCGACGTGGCGGATGCACTGGGCGACCTGCTCAGACGGGACCTGCGGGCGAACCTGTACCAGGTACTGACCGAGGGCCTGGGCCCCGCCGTCGACGAGACCACCTATCCGGTGCTGAGCGGCCTGGCCAGGTCGGGTCCGCGCAGCGCCGCCGCCCTGGCCGCCGAGGTGGGAGTGGACCGCTCCGGTGTCAGCCGCCACGCCTCCCGGCTGGAGGCCGCGGGCCTGGTGCGGCGCGAACCGGACCCCGCCGACCGCCGCTCGGTCCTGCTCGCACTCACCGACGAGGGGACGCGCACGGTCGCGGTGATGCGCGAGCGCCTCGCCGAGCGGATCGGGGCATCGCTGGACTCCTGGCCGCCCGAGCAGGCGCAGGTGTTCGCCCGCGACCTCCGCAGATTCGTCGACGCGGGCCCGTTCGCCCCGACGCCCGCTGACTGATCCGCGCTGCCGTCGCCGGTCAGGTCATCGACCTGACCGGCGTCGCCGCCGACCGGCGACGGAGAAGACGGCCATGGAGGCCAGGGTGACGACCAGGCCCACGCCGAAAACGACTTGGTCCGCGCCGCTGGCCAGGCCGGTCAGCTGCCAGATCCACGCTGCGATGACGGTCAGACCGCCACCGAAGAACATGAACGCGAGGACCAGATTGAACCGGGTGCTCGCGGCCATGCGGGTGCTGACCGGAACCGCCGGGGCCTCCGGGACCGGCCACAGCGCGATGTAGTCGCTCGCGCCGGAGGTGACGGCGGCGATCGCGGACTGCTCGGCGCCCGGCGCGCAGACGAAGTGGCTCGGGGCCCCGGCCCGGACCTCGGCGGTCCTGACGGCGCTGGTGCACCAGTCGATCTTCAGCCGCAGCTGGTGGGTTCCGGCCGGGACGGTGAGCCGCAGCGTCCGCCCCCGGCGGATCCTGCCCACCGGCGCCTCGTCGACCAGCACGGTGTAACTGCGGAGGACGTCCTGGTACCCGTTCTGTGCCCGTGTCAGCTCTATGGTGCCGTGGCCTGTCGGCACGGGACCGCTCTGGTCGTCCATCGTCATCCCCCGGGTTCTCGCCCTGCTCGATCACTACTGGCGCGCGAGCATACGCGTTCGCGTCCGGCTGGTCGACAGTGAGAAGGCCCGGCTGACCAGGCCGATCCCGCCGGACCAGATCTCGAAGCCGGCCGACACCGTGCACAGGTAGGCGTCCGAGGGAACATGGCCGCGCGCCACCGCGTCCGACGCCCGGCTGCGCCCGCCCCAGCGGGGTCGCCCCCTGAGACCGGAGCCAGACCATCACCTCGGCGCTGCTGTCGGGGGAGCAGGCGGAGGGGCTGGCGCTGTACCAGAGGTCGTAGGCGGTGTCGTAGCGTCCGGTGGCGACCGGGGCGGTCGTCCAGCTGGAGAGGCTGTCGCCCAGCCGGGCCACGGGGATCGGCAGGCCCAGGGCGCCGGGGCCGACCGTGGTGTTGGGATACGCACCGGGCGGTCCGGTCCGTGTCACACACGGTGGACTGGCGCACCCCGGGCGAGGAGCACGAGCAGAGGAGCGGCGCGACAGCCGTGAGGAGCGCGACGGCGGGGGCACGTCGGAGTCGTCGAAGTCCCATGGGAACAGATCATTCCCGCTGCCCGGGCGGAGGTGCGGACGCGGCACCGTTGCGGAGGGGCGACCCCGCCGAGTAGAAAGCAGCTCATGCCTGACAACGAAGCGCCGACGTCCGATCTCACCGGCTGGGAGCGGGCCCCCTTCACCGCCGCCGAGCAGACCTACGACTGCTTCGAGAAGGGCAGCGGTCCCGGGGTGGTGCTGGTGCCCGAGATTCCCGGCATCACCCCCGAGGTGCTTGGCCTGGCCGACCACCTCGTCGACCAGGGGTTCACCGTGGTGATCCCCTCCCCGTTCGGCACTCCCGGCAGGCCCACCGGCACCGGCTACATTGCCCGCGTCCTGCTCCGGCTGTGCGTCTCGGCCGAGTTCCGGGCGTTCGCGACCGGTGCGAAGCGCCCGTTCGCCGACTACCTGCGGGCGCTGGCCCGTGACCTGGCCGCGCGGACCCCGGGCCCCGGGGTCGGAGTCATCGGGATGTGCTTCACCGGGGGCTTCGCACTCGCCGCGGCAGTCGACGACGTCGTTCTGGCCCCCGTGCTCAGCCAGCCCTCGCTGCCGCTGCCACAGCCGCTGAGCGCGGCACGCCGCCGCGATCCGGGCGTCTCCCCTCAGGAATTGGCCTGCGTCGTCGCCCGCACCACCACGTCGGACCTCTCGCTGCTGGGCCTCCGCTTCACCCAGGACCCCGTCGTCCCCGCGGACCGCTTCGCCACCCTGCGCGAGCACCTGGGCGAGGCCTTCGAGGTGATCGAGCTCGACTCCTCGCCCGGCAACGCGGCCGGCTTCGGCAGGAGCGCCCACGCGGTGCTGACCGTCGAGGTGCGCGAGCAGCCGGGCCACCCCGCTCTTGCGGCCCGGCAGCGCATGGTCGACTTCCTGCGGGAACGCCTCGCCCCCGCGCCTCGGCCTGCGGCCGACGAGGTGACCGGCGGCTGAGGTCCGTCAGGGCGGGGTCAGCGGAGCGGAGCAGCCGCCGACCGCGCCGTCACCGTCACCTCCCTGACCAGCATCGGGTGTCCCGGCTGGGTGGCGGGGGTGGGTGCGCCGCCGCCGTAGGCGCCGGGCAGCGAGCCGCCGACGGCCAGGTCGAGGATCAGGAACACCCCGTGGTGCACGGCGGCGTCCCAGGTCGCGGCGTCCATCTGCGCGGCGGACACCTGGTGGTAGAGCTTTCCGTCGATGTACCAGCGGACCTGCTCCGGGGAGACCGAGCGGTCGATCTCGACCGTGTAGGTGTGGAATCCGACGGTGCAGGCGGAGCACGCGAACGCGCCCGAGCCCAGGCCGGCCGGCTCGTCGCAGGGGCCGCCGGGGGTGGTGCCGCAGTGCATCGTCCCGAACACGGAGGGCAGGCCGTTGACGCTCTCCATGGCGTCCAACTCCCCGACGCCGGGCCAGGTCGCCGTGCCGCCGGTCTGCCGCAGTCCCGCGCCCAGGGTCCAGAACGCCGGCCAGTAGCCGGTGGCGGCGGCCCCCGACACCTGCGGCAGCTCGATCGAGGCCTGGATCCGCAGGATTCCGCCCGGAGGCGCGGCGAAGCCGTCGCCCCGGGTCTCGATCCGTCCCGAGGCCCAACTGCCGTCGGCGGCACGGGTGGGCGTGATCTCCAGCGCCCCGTGGCCGTCGAGGGCGACGTTGGCGGTGGAGTCGCTCATCGACTCCACCTCGCCCGTGCCCCAGTGGGCGGCGGGGCAGCCCTGGTAGCAGGTGCCGACGTCGTACTGCCACAGGGCGGGGTCGGGGCGGCTGCCGGCCGGTCCGGCGAAGTCGTCGCGCAGCAGGGTGGTCCAGTCGCCGGTGCCGCCGAGCAGCCCGGCGGTGGTCAGCAGGTTCTGCAGCCGGGGTGCCAGCACCACGGCCGCGACATCGGTGATGTGCGCGGTGTCCCGGTACAGCAGGATGCGGTCGAGCACGGCCGGGCAGCTGCCGGACGAGCCGGGGCAGAGCACGCCGTCGAGGTCCACCGACTGCACCCCGGGTTCGCGCCCGGCGGCGATCGCGTCGGCGAGCGGGTCCGGCCACAGGGCCTGCGACCGGGGCACGGCGCAGTCGGCGAGCATGTCCGGGTGGTCGGACACGCAGGCGGGGATGTCCGTGCCGGGGACCGGTGTGTCCTTGAGGTAGACGATCGGCACGCCGAGGGCGCGCAGCGGCGTGAGGACCGCGTTCCAGGCGTTGAGCAGCTTCTTCTGGTCCGCGGTGTAGCGGTTGAGCGAGGCGACGACGATCAGGTCGGGCCTGGGTTCGCGCCGCAGGCGGGCGAGGGTGTTGCTGCGCCAGGTGTCGCACTCGGTGTAGGTGCGGCCGAGTTGGGGGTTGGTGACGGTCAGCTCCGGCAGCGGGCAGCCCTGTTTGACGAGTTCCTCCAGGGCCCAGTGCCGGGAGGCGGCGATGCCGAGCAGCGCCGAGAACCACTGTCCGGCGTGGGAGTCGCCGAGCAGGACGATGCGGTGGCCGCTCGCGGTGTCGCCGAAGAGGCAGGGCGGGCTGGTCACGGCGGCGGGGGCGACCTCGCAGTCGCCGTCCGGCGGGAAGTCGCCGCGGGCCTGGAGCGGGGTCGGCACGACACTGCCGTTCCCGGCGGCCTTCGCCCCGCCGAGCAGCAGGCTCGTGCCGCTGACCGCGCCCGGCGGCAGCCCGGCGGTGTCGACCGGCGCGGCGGAGCCGAGGGTGTGCAGGGTGAGCGTACCGGCGGCCAGGGCCAGGACGACCGGGACGGTGACCGCGCTGAAGCCCAGGGAGAGCCCGCGCCTGGGCAGTTCGGTGACCACCCGGGACCGTCGCAGCGGCCGTTCGACCCAGTGCATGGCGGCGGTGGCGGGCAGTGCGGCGGCGAGGGTGAGCGCGACCTTGGCGGGCCAGCTCAGCGCCCAGCTGTAGCGGTCCCCGACGAGCACCAGCACCGGCCAGTGCCAGAGGTAGAGGTTGTAGGAGAGCCGGCCGAGGGCGCGTGGAGCGCGGGCCGCGAGCAGCCTGTCGACGCCGTAGGGCACCGTCTCCGTTCCGGTTCCGGTTCCGGCGAGGATCACCGCTGTCGCGCCGAGAGTCGGCAGCAGCGCGGCTGTTCCCGGGTACGGGGTCGAGGCGGTGTAGCGGACGATCGACAGCACGATCGCGGCGAGGCCCGCCCAGCCGCAGAGTGCGCGCAGCGGATCGGGGACGCGGATCCGGGGGAGCTGTGCGGGCAGCAGGGCGAGCAGGGCTCCGGCTCCGAACTGCCAGACGCGTGAAGGGGTTCCCATGTAGGCGAGGGACACCGAGTCACGGCTCCAGCGCACGCACAGCGCCAGTGACACGGCGGTGGCGGCGGCGACGACCGCGGTGAGCGCGCGGCGCAGCAGCCGTCGCCGGGCCTCCGGGTCCCGGACCAGGCGGGTCGACAGCCAGGCCAGCAGGGCGAACAGGGGTGCCCAGGCCAGGTAGAACTGCTCCTCCACGGCCAGCGACCAGAAGTGAAGCAGCGGGCTGGTGGCCTGTCCGGCGGCGAGGTAGTCGGTCTGCTCGCTGATGAAGCGCCAGTTGGCGACGTCGAGCGCAGAGGTGAGGACGTCGTCGTAGACGTCGGTCCTGGACAGCGGTCCGACCAGGACCAGGGCGGCGACGGAGACCGCGGCCAGGACCAGCCCGGCGGAGGGCAGCAGGCGGCGGGCGCGACGGGAGTAGAACTCGGCCAGCCGGATCCGGCCGGTGGTGAGCGCCTCGCGCAGCAGCAGCCCGGTGATCAGGTAGCCGGAGATGACGAAGAACACGTCCACCCCGACGTATCCGCCCGACATCCCGGGGACGGTGGCGTGGAAGCCGAGGACGGCGAGCAGCGCGAGGGCGCGCAGGCCCTCGACGTCCGGGCGGAAGGTGCGGCGGGACTCGGTCGGAGGGCGGTGGGAGAGCATTGGGTGGGGACGGCCTTTCCAGGTGCGTGCCGGGCGGTGCGCTTCTCTGTGTCGGCCGGCGTGCTGTCGGCCGACCGGGCTACGGCAGCATCGGGGCGACCCAGCCCGAGGCGAACAGGGCGACCAGGGCGAGCAGCGAGGTGATCGCCAGGGCCTCGGGCCAGCGGCGGGGCTGCATGGCGCGGCCCTGCCGGGCACCGCGGGTCCCGCCCTGCAGGCGCAGTTCGCGGACCAGGTCGCGCAGCAGCGGCAGGCCGATCTGGCACTGGACCAGCACATAGAGCAGGAGTCCCCAGGTCGGGGCCCAGCCGACGCGGCTGATGTCCAGCGTCAACCCGGCGACGGCCGCGCCGAGCGAGAGGGTCAGCCACAGCGTCGCGGCCAGGACCACCCGCCGCGCGAGGCCGCCGGGGCGGGTGCGGCCGGCGCCGGTGGGCACCCAGGCGGCGCTCCGGCCGCGCATCGTGTCCAGGAAGGCCGCTCCGGCGGCCAGGCTCATCAGGAGGTTGGCCCGGATGACCTCCAACCGCCAGCGGGTGCGGCTGACCTGCGGCAGCAGCACGTGCCACAGCCACAGCGGCGCGAGCATGGGGAGCACGTGCCAGGGGCGGACCAGGCCCGGGTAGCAGAACATCATCACCAGGGGCGGCAGCGGGGCGGCGATGACATTGACGAACATCGACAGGTAGCCGACGACGCCCTCGTAGTAGCAGAGCCGCATCCGCCAGGGCGCGCGGATCCGCGCCAGGTCACGGGTCCTGACGAGGTGGAGGTTGCCCATCGCCCAGCGGTACTGCTGGTTGACGAAGGATCCGAGACTGTCCGGCGAGGTGCCCTTGGCGAGCAGCACCGGCACGTACAGCGTGCGGTAGCCGTGCTCGTACAGGGCCAGCCCGGTGTACATGTCCTCGCTGTGGTCGAGCGGGGCGATGCCCCCGGCCAGGGTCAGTGCGCTGCGCCGGTAGAGGGCGTTGCTGCCGCAGCAGACGGCGGCGTCGCTGGCGTCCCGGGACGGCTGGATCCAGCGGAAGAACCACTCCTGGGCGGATCCGGCGGCCCGCTGGATCCAGGTCATGGACGCGGTCGTGTCGAAGCACTGGGGGCTCTGCACGATGCCGACCCCGGGGTCGGCCAGGTAGGGAGCGAGGTGCAGCAGGAAGTCGGCGCGGGGCGCGAAGTCGGCGTCCAGGATGGCGATGTACTCGCCGTGGCTGAGGGTCAGGGCGTGGTTGAGGTTGCCCGCCTTCTTCAGCCGTCCGCGGTCCGGGCGGACGACATAGCGGTAGCCGTACTCCTCGGCGAGCGCGGCGACTTCGGGCCGGTCGGCGTCGTCGAGCACCCAGACCTCCAACCGGCCCGGCCACTCCAGCTTCGCCACGGACCGGTAGGCGTTGGCGAGGACGTCGGTCGGTTCGCCGCAGGTCGGCAGGAAGAGGTCGACGCCGGGCGCCTCGGCGGGCTGCCAGGCGCGGATGAGCACCTCGTGCGACTGCCGGGTGAGCCGTCGGGTCCGCAGGCTGTTGGCGCTGGAGAGGGCCAGCGCGACCAGGTTGAGCGACAGTACGGCCAGGAAGCCCCACAGGGCCGGGGTGCGCAGGGAGAAGGCCAGCATGCTGGCGGCGGTGAGGACGAAGGCGAGCGAGCTGCAGATCAGCACCCATCTCCGCTGCGGCCCGAAGTACCAGTAGAGCTCCGCGTCGTCGGGAGGTGCGGGGAGGTGCGGACTTTCGACCTGGCGGTACGTCAACTTCATGGGGCCACAGTAGCAAACTGGTCTAGACCACATGTGTACGAACGGGAGACGCCGTTTGAACGGCGGCCGACGGCGCACGCTACGGTGGAGGGCATGCCGACTACCGCGCCCGGCCAGGCCTCCGCAGCTGACATCGCCGAACTCGCCACCGATCCGTACGCGGTGTACGCGCGCCTGCGCGTCGCCGGTCCGGTGCACCGGATCAGCGGTACCGACGGACGCCCGGCCTGGCTGGTCACCCGGTACGACGACGTCCGCCGGCTGCTGGGCGACCCCAGGCTCTCGCTGGACAAGCGCCGTGCCACGCTCGGGAACTACCGCGGCCTGGTGCTGCCGCCGGCGCTGGACGCCAACCTGCTCAACATGGACCCGCCGGACCACACCCGCATCCGGCGGCTGGTGGCTCAGGCCTTCACCCCGAACCGGATCGCCCGGCTGCGCGAGCCGGTTCGCCGCACCGCGGAGCAACTCCTGGATGCCATCGCCGCCGAGGACCGGGCGGACCTGATCGCCGCCTACGCCGGCCCGCTGCCGATCACCGTCATCTGCGACCTCCTCGGGGTGGACCCTGCGGACCGGCACGACTTCCGGCTCTGGACCGATGCCCTGATCGCACCGGACCCCGCCAGGCCGTCCCTGGCCAGGGACACAGTCGGCGCGATGCTCGGCTACTTCACCGAGCTCATCGCGCGCAAGCGCGCCCGGCCGGCCGACGACCTGCTCTCCGCCATGATCTCCGCCCGGGACGAGGACGACCGGCTGAGCGAGGACGAGTTGGTGTCCCTGGCCTTCCTGATCCTCTTCGCCGGGTACGAGAACACCGTCCAGCTGCTGGGCAATGCGGTCCTCGCCCTGCTCACCCACCCCGACCAGCTGGCGGCGCTCCGTGCCGAGCCCGGCCGCGTGGACTCGGCGGTCGAGGAGCTGACCCGCTTCGACGGGCCCGCCCCGCTGGCCATCCGCCGCTTCCCGGTCGAGGACGTCACCGTCGGCGGCGTCGTCATCCCGGCCGGCGAGACGGTGCTGCTGTCCCTGGCGGCGGCCGACCGCGACCCCGACCGCTTCGCCGAACCCGACCGCCTGGACCTCGACCGGGACGCGACCGGACACCTGGGCCTCGGACACGGAATCCACTACTGCCTGGGCGCGCCACTGGCACGCATGGAGACCGGGATCGCCCTCACCGCACTGCTGGCCCGGTTTCCGCAGCTGGCCCTCGACGGTCCCCCGGAAGAACTCCGCTGGCGCCCGTCGATGCGGGCCCGGGGGCTGCTGGCTCTTCCGGTGCGCCTTCGCTGACGGGACGGCGGGCACTCTCCTCGGCGTGACGGGCCTCGCCGAAATCCCAGAGGCAGGCCAGTGAGCGGTCGCCGCCGGTGGAGTGCACGCGGATGTTGACGTCCGAGAGGAACGAGGTGAGGTAGGGCTGGTGGTTGCCCCAGCGCTGGGCGAACCACTCGCCCAGGTCCTTGCGCTGCAGCAGTTCGGCGACCGGCCGCGTGGCGAGCACCACCAGGTCGCCGGGGGCCGAGGTGAAGCGGGCCCAGGAGAAGCCCTCCGGGTCCGCGGGCAGGCGTCGCAGGCGGGTCTCCGCGTCCGGTTCGAAGACGGTGCTCCAGGCCCACTCCCCGTCCTCCACGCGGAGCCGCATCACCACGCCGTCGCCGACCCCGAAGACGATGTGCGCGCGGGTCTCGCGGTCTCCCAGTTCGGACAGGACCGCATACAGCGAGGTGGAGACGTGCTGGTCGCCCGCCGGCCGCTCCTCGGACGGCAGGTCCGCCGCCGCGCCCCGGGCGACCAGCTGGACCGACCTCGCCACGCCGTGCAGCGCCACATGCAGGGTCCCGGCCAGCTCGGCGTCGCGGGACGGGTCGAACAGCCGCCCGCGCAGGCTGGAGGCGTAGTGCCCCAGTTGCAGGGTCAGTGCCCGGCAGGCGGAGGACGCGGCGGTCTGGCTCAGGGTGCCGCCGGGCGCCCCCGCGGCGACGGAGCTCATCAGCACCGGGACGCCGAAGCCCTCGACCATGCGCAGCAGCACGGTGTCCCGGCGGTGCTCCTGGTCCTGGCGGTGCCGGTCGCCGCGGACCGAGGCGGCTCGCACCACCAGCGGTCCCAGGTCGGCGCCGTCGACGATGCTGTCCGCGACGGTGTCCCGGCCCAGCGGCAGCTCCCGGGGGACTGCGGGCGAGGAGGCGTCGTCGACGGGCGGCGCCACCTCCGCGAGCTCCTTCAGCCGGTCCGCCATGGCCCGTCCCTCGGTGAGGGCGCGGTACCGGTCGGACACGGCTTCGAGCAGCTGGTTGCGCAGGTCGCCCTGGTCGCTGGTGAGCCGCTCGATCTGGACGTGCGACTGCTCGATGCCGGTCTGGGCCTCTCGCAGCCGCGCCTTCAGCGCCTCGGCCTCCTTGCCCAGGGTGTGGACCCGGCCCCGTTCGGTCTGGATCGCCACCTGGTCCGCGGCGGCCTGGCGGCGCGCCTCGACGAGCCGGAACGTCAGCCCGCCGGCGAGGACCACGCCCACTCCCAGCAGGATCAGCAGCAGTACGGTCACAGTCTCTCCTCAGCAGGTGTCCATGGAACGGTGGTGGGGTGTGCGCAGTCACGCAGCGCCGCGTCCAGGTGGCGGACCGCGCGGAGAGCCAACGGTTCTGCCGCGACGGCGTCCAGGCGCTGCCACAGCGAGGCGCGCAGGGTGGCTCCCGGCGGGGGAGGGGGGTCGAACTCCTGCTCCCTCTCCTGCTCCCTGCAGGTCAGCCGCAGCTCCTGGAGGGAGGAGCGCAGCCGGGCGGTGGTCAGTTGGGCCACCACGCAGGCCCGTCGGGACAGCACCGGCAGCACGGCGTCGCGCAGCAGCGCGGGCAGTCCGGACTCGCGGTGCCGGTCCCGGTGCCGGTCGAGGACCACCGCGTGCACCGGAAGCCCGGCGGCCGACGTCCCCCACCAGGGCTGCACCCAGCGCCGATGCCAGCCCGCGACCGCGTCCAGGCCCACGCCGTCCCAGTCGTCCTCCGCGGTGACCACGGCCACGCCGTGCGGGGGATGCGGCGCGCCCAGCACGGAGAGCGCCGGACCGGCGGCGGCCAGGGCCTCGGCGTCGGGCGCCGACGGCAGATCGGGGACGGCGAACAGGATCAGATGACTGTCGCCCGGCCGGTCCGAGCAGGCGGGGAGCGGTTCGTCTGGGGAGCGGGGCAGCTGCTCCAGCTCCTCCTGAAGCCAGGTCAGCAGCCGTGCGGAGGCCGGGGAGGGCCCGGAAACGGCGCACCGCAGCGCGGGTCTGTCACCCGCTGCCAGCAGGGCGGCATCGGCGGCGAGGGACGGACTCAGCCCGCAGGCCTGTGCCAGGGGCAGGCGGGAGAGCAGCGTGGCGGCCCGGGCGGCTTGGACGGCCCGGGCGGGGGAGCTCACCACTTGCTCCGATGCGTCAGGATCCGGCCCCGGTGGGCCGCGACCCTGGACCCGCTCCGCTGCTCGGACCCGAGGGGCAGCAGCGGGGTGCGAAGCACCCACTGGATCAGCTCTCCGTGGGGATCCCCCTCGATGTTCTTGTCGCACCACAGGGCCACTTCCTGGTTCCCCCAGGTGGCGAGCGTGTCGTCCGAGGGGGGCGCCAGGCTCGCGCCCGCGGCGAACTCCGCCAGCTGGCCCGACACCGCCAGTCGCCAGGACCACCACCAACTCCCGCGCTGCGCGGGGGAACAGTGGCACAGCCTGCCGAGGAGCTCGTCCAGACGATGGGCCGTGAGCAGCCGGTCCTGGACGGTCCCTCTGCCGAGGACCGCGCTGAGGCTGTTCAGCTGCTGCGAGCAGCGCCGCTTGAAGTCGTCGACCGCCCAGGCGTTCCACGTGCGCGAGTCACCGATGTACCCGCCCAGATCCGGATCCAGCTCCAGCATGCGCACCCCCTGTTCCGCACGGGCGGCCCACAGCAGGACGAGGCTGTCGCCGGGCACATCCGTCACGTCCGGGAAGAGCTCCTTCACCTGTCGGCGGGTGGCCTCGGGCAGCGACTCCCAGCCCGGGAGCGTCAGCGGGACGTCCACGCGGTCGGCCCCGATGGCCTCCAGCGCCGGGACCACGCTGTCGTCGCCCTGGTCCACACCGCAGTCGAGGATGGACTGCGCCGCCAGCGCGAGCCTGCCCGCCCAGTAGGTGTGCTCGGAGCCGGGTCGGGTCAGCAGGTCCAGGTGGAGTCGGCGCCAGAGCTCCGCGGTTTCGGTGGGCGGTACGGCCCGGGCCGGGCGGGAGCCGAGGCCTGATCCCGTCCGCGACGGCAGTTCGCTCTCGAGCTCCTCCAGAGCCCGGTGGAACTCCTCACGGCGCAGGGCGGAATTGTCCGCGGCGGTGGGGTGGGGCGTGACGGTGGTTTCGGCGTCCTGCGGGTCGGCCTGGGCGGACCGAGCCGCGTCCTTCGTCGCCGGAGGCGACTCGGGGGCGGTGAGGGACTCCGCAGAGTCGGGTGGCGCGAGTTGCTTGTGCCCTGCGGGATCGAGTGCGGCCGAGCGATGGGTGGAAGGCTCAGTGGTGTTGGGTGGAGTGAGCCGCTCGTTACCTGCGGGGTCGAGTGCAGTCGAGGCGGGGGTGGTGACCGCCTCCGCGAACCGGGACTGGCGCAGGGCCCATTCCAGGCGGGTGCGTGCCTGCACCAGGAGGTCGACGGTGGCGTTGTCGCCCGGGAGCTGGTCGGGCTGCTCGACACGGGCCCGCTTCAGTACGTCGTGCAGCTCCTGCAGGCCGGTGATCAGGGTGTCGCGTGCTTCGCCGGGCCGCGTCAGCAGCTTGGCGGCTGCGTCCGCGAAGTCGAGGAGCGACTCGCTCGCCCCGTCGGCCGGACCGTGTGGCTGCGCCATCAGTGCCTCCCGGTGTTGGGGTCCCAGCGTGGTTCGAAGTCGGGCAGGCCGCGCTGCATGGGTGTGCGGTACACCCAGCCCGGGTGGTCCTCGATCTCGCCGAGGGCCCCGACCTGGGGGTAGGGGACCTCGCCGCGGTGGAGCCTGAGCCGCCCTGCGGCGTCCAGGGACACCTGGAAGATGTCGCGTGCGGCGAGCGGGTTGGCGGGCGGCACCGCGAGCCGTCCCAGGTAGGCCGGTTCGCCTGCGGGCCGCCGCAGGTAGAAGTAGAGGAAGCCGCCCGGCGCCGACAGCTCCAGGCTGCGGATGCGGCCCGGCACGGGCGGGATCTGAGGTTCGGGCTCGGGCGTGGTGCAGAACAGCTCGGGGAGGTAGTCCAGGTCGGAGCCCCCGCCCCGCGGGCTGCGGACCCATGCCGGGAAGACCTCCGTCAGCGCGTAGCCGTGCTCCTGCAGCGGCGCGGGGGAGGCGCAGATGGCGCCGGGGACCGACAGCGTGCCCAGCGCGGCGTCGAAGCGCAGCGCTCCGTCGGCCGCCCCCGACAGGCTCAGCACCGACCCGTCCTCGCGCGCGCCGGGCGCGCCCACGTGGTAGCAGGGGGCGCCGTGGCAGAAGTCGACGAAGAGGTTGAGCTGGTTGTCGATCTCGATCTGGAAGCGGACCTCGGGGTCCCCGTCGAAGTCCCAGGCGGGGCGCTGCAGCCGGTAGCCCGCTGCCTGCGCCCGGCGGACGACCTCGACGATGCCCCACTGGATCGCCTTGCTGCCCGCGCGCGGCCGGTGCACCTCGATCCGGCGGACCACCCGGTTCCAGCCCGAGCGCAGCCCCAGCGTCCCGTCGGCGCTGATCTCGCGGTACGGGGTGCCGGACTCGAACAGACCCACGCCGCCGCCGGTCTGGCTGCCGAGGTGGAAGTCGCAGGGCAGGCAGGCGAACAGCCCGCCGGTGACGATGCCCAGCTCGGAGGCGTGGATGCCGCCGGTGGGGCGGTTCTGCCGGCGGAGGTCCGCGCGCAGACCCCGGTAGCCGCTCATGACGTGCGCCCAGGCGACCCCGATCGAGGTCGCCTGCTTGGCCAGGAAGCCGGTCTCGGTGAACAGCTGGGCGGGGTTCCACGCGACCTGGCGCTGACCGCCCCCGCCGGGGGCGGTCCAGTGCGCCGCGAGCAGCTGCGCCTCCAGCGCCCGCCGCACCGCCTTCATCGCGCTGGTGCGGCCGGACAGCACGACCTGGTCGAGGACCGGTTCGGGCGGTGCGGGCAGGTGGCGCTCCGCCGCCTCGGCGCGGTCCCGGCCGATCCTCCGGAAGGCATCGGCGACCAGGGTCGCGGCCATGGTGGCGGCCTGCTCCAGGACGGGTTCGACCAGCATCCGGAACTCGGCGACCGGCAGTTCCACGCCGCTGGAGGGTTTGCCGGGCAGTGGTGTGCCCGCCTCGGTGAGGGCGAGGAGGTCCGCCAGCTCGACCGTGAACGGCTTGTCCTCCTGGCCGAGGACCCGCTTCGCCTCCTCGGCCAGCCGCCACAGCCTGCGGAAGCGCTCCTGACGGACCGTCTGTTCGGTCTGGTCCAGGGCAGGTTCGCCCGGAGCCGGGATCCAGTGGGTGGGCAGCAGCCGCTGCAGCTCCTCGCGGACCGCGTTGCTCACCAGCGACTCGCGGTGGTCCCGTACCTGTTCGGCGACCTGGGCGGACAGGGACTTGCCGTCGGTGCGGGTCTTGCCCCCGGGCCGGCCGAGGGAGTCCACGATCCGGGCCTTGATCCAGTACAGGACCTGCAGGGTGAGCAGGTCCCCGCCGAGCTGTCCGTGCCCGATGGTGCCGAGGATCCGCGGTTCCACCAGGTAGTCGCGGCCCGAGACGAAGGCCTGCTCCGGCTTCTGGCTGACCGTCACATCACGGAGGGTCAGCTCCAGCAGGGCGATGTCGGTGGTGCCGCCGCCGATGTCGACGACCAGCATGATCCGCTGCCAGGTGCCGGGTCGTCCGGGCACCGGCCGGGAGGCGGCGCGCAGTGCCTCGACGCCCTGGTCCAGGTTGGCGGAGAGGTCGCGCATCAGGAAGTAGAGGCCGGCCGCGAGGCCCTCGTCGATGGTGAGTTCGACGGTGTCGAGCGACAGCCCGATCCTGACCAGGTCCTGCAGCCGGGCCCGGGTCTCGGGATGGGCCGAGGTGGGGTAGGTGACCAGGGCGGTGCCGACGGGGCCGGGCTCGCCGAGGCCGTCGCCGTGGGCGGCGCGCTCGGCCCGGTCGACGAGCAGGTGGAACATGTGCTGGGCGAGGTGGACCGGGGAGCGGTCGCCCTGGTCCCCGGGGGTGACCGGCTTCTCGAACAGGGCGCGCTTGAGTCCCACCAGGCCGCCCGCGTCCTCGGCGCAGAGCTCGAAGCCGTGGTCGCCGTAGCGGGAGACGCCCGGCCGGTCCAGGTCGCCCTCGGCCTCGCGGAGCGCCGTTGCCGGGGCGAAGGTCGCCCCGCCGTGGCCGTCCGGATAGGGCACAGGGAAGAGCGTGTTGAAGTCGAGTGCGGGCGTGGTGACCGTCTGCGTGTAGGCCTGGTGCAGCCGCTCGACGAGCCAGGCCCGCAGCGTCGGGTCCGCGTGCCGGCGGATCCGCTCGATCCGCAGCAGCACCGCGGTGGCGACCTCGGCCTCGCCCAGGCGCCCCAGCGCCTCGGCGCCGGTCAGGCCGCGCTGCTGGCGCCGGTCCAGGACGATCCGCTCCGCCCGCAGCCTCTCCAGCTCCCGGGTCCATGCCTCGGGCGCGTCCGAGGGGGGCTCGGTGATCCGGCCCAGGGCCTGCGCCAGCGTCTCCTTCTGGCCGGAGTCCACGGCCTGGTCGGAGATGCGGCGCGTGTCGATGACGGTCGCGGTGGACGCCGTGGTGCCGAAGTCGACCGCCACCACGCGTCCGTGGTCCGGGATCCTGCTGGCGCGGCGCAGCACGAACGGCTCGCCGTGGGCTGAGGAAGGCATCGGCGGGGGCGGGCTCCCCGGCGGCCAGAACTCCAGGATCACCGACTCGTGCGCGGTGCCCGACGCCGTGGCACCCGAGTACCGCACGCGCCAGGACACCAGCAGGGTCACCGGCGCGGTCGCCGGCTCGGTGCCCTCCTCCGGCGGCTCCTGGACCAGGTGCAGGGGCAGCCGCGCGCCGCTGGACAGCACCCGGGTGCCGTCGACGGGGATCCGGTCCGCCTCCAGCGGCGCCCACATCGCGCGCAGCGCGACCGGCAGGCGGTCGGGGACCGGCGGTCCGTCCTCGGGGGTGATCTCCAGCCGTGCCGGCAGATGCGCCGTCAGATGCCCCTGGGAGCCGTCCTGGTCCAGAAGGACGTCGGGCAGCAGGTAGCCCTCGCCGTCGGGCAGCAGCCGGAACTGGTGCGCGCCCTCGGGCAGTACCCGGGCCGCGGTCCCGCTGTCGGCCTGCGGCGCCCGGAATCTGATGGTCAGTCCGATGGTCATGCTGCCCCCTCGTTCCCCTCGCGCAGGATGTCGTCGATGGCCTGCACCGGGCCGGGAGCCGGCTGCGGGCTCTCCGGCTCCTCCGCGTCGGACGGGGCGCGGAACTCCTCCTCGGCGAGCAGCGCCTGCCCGGCCGCGCGGAACACCCGCGACAGCCCCTGCGCCACCGCCTGGATCAGCTGGTCGAGATGGCCGTTCACCAGAGCGGCGGCAGCCTCCGCCAGATAGGCCCGCAGCTGCACGACCGCCAGCGGATGGCGGGTCCGCCGGTCCTCGACCGGGGAGGCCCCGGACACCCGGTGGTGCCACGGCAGCGCATGGTGGCGCTGCGCCGGGAATCCCGCCGCCCACTCCCGCTGGTACTCCGAGGCCTGCGCGGCGAGCTGCTCGGAGAAGTAGCCGGACAGCCGCTCCAGGTCCAGGGCGTAGCGGACCATGCCCAGCGACCTGGCGGACTTGCCGCGCCGCGCGTAGAGGCCGTCGAGCAGCAGCGCCGAGGCGTCGGACTCGGAGGCCAGCCAGTCGCCCAGCGGCCGGCTGTCGGTCTGCCACTGGTCGCTCCAGGCGTCGAGCCACTCCTGGACCGCCCGCAGATTGCGCCCGGTGGCGTCCAGCACCAGCTGCTCGAAGCGCCCCAGGAACACGTCCGTGCCGTCCGGGGACGACTCCTCGTCCTCCTCCACCACCTGGAACTCCGGGGGCAGCAGCGGGTCGGCGCCCGGAGTGCTGCTCCGGGTGACCAGCTGCTCGGGGTCGTTCAGGGCCCGGTCCAGCAGCTGCTCCCACTCCGGCCACCCGTAGACGGTGTCCCGGACCTGCCGGGTCGCCTCGGTGAAGCCGGGCGGTGGCGGGCCCTCCGGGGCCTCCACCGGGTACTGCTCACGCAGCGAGTCCAACTGCCTGCTGATCCGCTCGAACAGTTCGCGGATCTCGGCGAAGCCCTTGGCGGCGCGCTGGTACTCCTCCGGCGGCGCGGTCGTGCCCTGGTTCAGCAGCCGCCGCAGCGCCCGCAGTTCGGTGTCGAGCTTCTGCCTGGAGCGCTCGGCCCGCTCCAGCTTCTGCGCCACGCCGTGCTCCCGCACATGGGACTCCAGCATGGAGCGCAGGGCGGCGACGCCGCCGTCGTGGTCGAAGGCGCGCAGCCGGCGGGCCCAGTCGCTGCCCGGATCGGCGGACGCCAGCTGGTCCGCCACCCGATGCCAGCGCGGGAGCGGGTCGTGCCGCAGGGCGGTGCGGACCAGGTCGATCTGCTGCCTGGTGGCCGGGGAGGCCTCGGTGTAGTCGAGTCCGTAGTGCTCGACGGCGGCGATCGCCGAGACCGCGAGGACGCGGTCGGCGCGCTTGCCGACGTACTTGCCCGCGTAGGTGTGGATGCCGGAGACGGCGTCGGCCTGCGGCAGCAGGCGCTCCAGCGGCAGCGGTCCGGTCGGCAGTACGGGGACCGCGACCTCGTCGAAGAGGTTCGCGGCCACCAGCGCGGCCTGGGCCAGCGCCTCGGGCGGGCGCCCGTCCGCGGCGAGCATCTCCCAGAAGGCGAGGGCGTTGCGCGACTGGGCCCGCTTGGCCAGCAGGACCAGCAGGATCGTGTGCACGGACACGAGTTCGCGCCGGCTGAGGTTCTTGTCGCGCCCGTAGGAGGCGGCGGCGCCGATCCCGGGGAAGTCCAGGAACTGGACCTCGTGCTCGCGCAGCAGCCCGCCGATGTCCCAGTCGTCCGGAGACACCAGCACCTTCTGCTCCACGCGCTCGACCAGCGGGAAGCTCGCCTGCAGGGCCTGGCCGCCGCCGGTCACGTCCTCCCGGGAGAAGCGCAGCACCTCGGCCCTGGGCGGCCGGTCCGGGGTCGGCTGCGGCTGCGGCAGCTGCAGGACGGAGCGCACCGCCCCGGTGTCGAGCTCGACCGGCCCGGCGTCGATCAGGTTCTGCTGCCCGTGGACCGCGTCGCGGATCCGGCACAGCTCGACCGCGGCGTCGCGGTGGGTGGGAGCGATGAGGGCGGCCGGAACCTGGGGCAGGCCGCGGACCGCGACCCCCCACAGGCACGGGTACCAGCTGGTGAACTCCGCCCAGCCCTGGGGGTCGTTCAGCGGGTCCTGGTGTCCCAGCAGTTCACCGGCGCGCAGTTCCGGGTGCTGCTCGTCGAGCGTGGTCGCCAGCTCCCGCAGGATCTCGCGGACGCAGTCCGAGAGCTGTCCGCGGCTCATGTAGTGCACCAGGGTGCGGGGTGCGAGCCGGGTGCGGCTGCCGGGTTCGCCGGGGGCCAGGCGCAGCACGGTGATGTTCCCGGTCGTGGGGCGTTCCTCCACGGCGAGCAGGTCGGGCCGTCCCAGCAGGGTTCCGAGCAGCAGCGACTTGCCGACGCTGTACTCGCCGACGACGGCGACGGTGACCGGGGCCTCGGCACGCGCGCGCAGCTCCCGCGCGGCGGCGGCGGCCCGGTCGCGGCAGGCGGCCTCCTCGGGTCCCGAGGGCGCGTCGAGCGTCGCCAGCAGCGCTTCGACGGAGGTGGCGTACTGGGGCATTTCGGTGAGGCTCAGCGGACGAGGCAAAGAACTGCTCCCTTGGACGTGCGTCCCGGCGTGCCGGGGCAGCGCTCAGGTGATGCTCAGGTGATGAAGAAGAGCTCGAAGCGGACGGTGCCGGGAGTCCCCGAGCCGTCGAAATAGGCTCGGATGATCTTCGGGTTGTAGGCGGGGAAGAACGTCGGGTCGAAGCCGGGGACCAGGGGTGCGACGGACTGTGCGAGCTGCTGGCTGAGGCCGATGTCCACGCCGCAGGAACCGCAGTCGGCCGCGGTGCCCCAGACGATCACCAGCGCCGCGTGCCGGTTCAGGTAGTGTGCGATCAGATGCAGCACCTGCGTCCGCAGACTTGCGCGGGCCGGGCCCGAGCCTGCGATCAGTGCGGCGGTGTCGACATGGGCGGTCACCGAGACGCTGTTCGGGTCGAGCCCGGGCGGCTGGGTCGCGGTCGGTCGGGGACGGGTGGAGGAGCCGGTCGCTGAGGCCGAGGGCGAGGCCGCCGCGACCGGTGCGCCGGCGCCGGTCTGGCCGCCCAGCACCACCAGCACCATCACCAGCAGCAGGTCCGCGAACAGCCAGCCGGCCAGCTGGGGGAGCGAGGTGCCGACGGACGGCACCCGGCGGGTCACGGCTCCGCCCCCCTGTCCGCGACCGGCACCCGGTCCCGGATCGGGGCTGGTTCGGGCGGCGCGTCGTCGCGTTGGACACGCTCGGCGAGTTCCTCCCAGCGTGCGGTCACGGACTCCAGCAGCGCGGAGAGCGCCCGCAGCGCCTCCCGTGACTGGGCGGCGGAGGCCAGCAGGCGCTCCTCCGCGCTGCGGTCGGCGCTGCGCCCGGCCGTGTCCCTGGCCTGCTGCTGCTCCAGCGCCGCGCCCAGCCGGGCCACCTGGTCGCCGATGTCGGCGGACGCCTGCCCCACCTCGCCGCGCAGCGAGACCGCCAGCGCGGCGACGGCCGCCTCGTAGGCGGTGCCGATGCGGTCCGCGCCGTCGGCGGCCGCCCCTTCCAGCGCCGCAGGCAGCACGGTCACCGACCGGTCAAGCCCGGCGGTGGTCTCCGCCAACGCCTTCGCCGCCCGGGACATCGCCTCCCGGGACGCCGTCAGGGCGTCCTCGGCCGCGCGGCCCCGCTGCTCCAACCCGGCCGACTGCTCGGCCGCCTGACGGGCCTGGAACTCCACCGCGCCGGCCAGCACCGCGTCGAAGCGCCGGGCCGCCGCCTCGGCGGCGTCGGCGATCCGCCGGGCGGCCCGGCGGGCGCTCTCGTCCATGCCGGTGCTCAGCCCGGACACCGCCTCGGCCACCGTCCCGCCCAGCCGGTCCGCGCCCTTCCCCAGCCGGTCGGCGGCGGCTGCCGCCTCCTGCGACGACTGGGACACCTGCTGGGTCCCGGCGCGCAGGGTGGTCGTGGCCTGCTTCATCGACCGCACCGCCTGCACCGCCTCGCCGGAGGCGGCCACCGCCTGCCCCAGCAGGTCACGGGAGCGCTCCTGCGCCCCCGCCGACAGGTCGATCAGCGTCCGCAGCCCCGAGGCCGCGTCCTGGAGTTCCCGGGCGAAGCGGCGGGGCTCGGTGTGCGCGGCGCGTGCCGCCAGCGCCTCGGTCTGGACGAGGGCCCCGGCCAGCCGCTGCAGCAGGGCGCGGCTGTCGCGCTCGTCCCGCGCCTCCCAGCGCTGACGCAGCAGGGTCACCGCGATCAGGACGAGCAGCAGCGTCACGGTGTAGCCGACGACGAGGTCGAACCGCAGCAGCGCCGGCAGGTGTCCCTGGAACCCCTGCTGCCACAGGGCGAGGAAGGAGGCGGACGCGTCCGCGCGGGTGCTGCTCAGCTGCCGGTAGGCCAGCACTGCCGCGCCCAGCCCGGACCAGGTGAGCAGCAGCGGCAGGAAGACCAGCACCGAGGAGGCCGCCTCCAGCCGCCGCGACCACCTGCCCCGCCGGCCCGGGTCGGGCGCCAGTGCGTCCGGTCCCGCGTAGGCGGCGAGCAGCCCGCCCCCGGCCCACTGTGCCAGCCCCTCGCCGGTGCTCACGGCGTCCGCGAGTTCGTTGAGCGCGGCCCGGTGCGGGGCGACTCGGGGGCTCTTCGCCAGGTCGCGCAGTTCGGCGGCGAGGGCGGCGGGGCGGCGTGCGGTGGGTGCGTTCGCGGTGTCCGGTGCCCCCGGCCCGCTTGACCGGGACTGGCGGGCCTGCTGTCTGGCGATGGACATGCCCTCCCCCTCACCGGCACTGCGGACTGCTTCGCTCGGTCTCCCCCGCACGGTTGAACAGCCAGTTCAGGACGGGTAGTTGGCGCTCCAGCCGCCCTGATGCCGCTTCAGGATTGCACAGCGGAGGATTCGCCAAACAGTCATATGACGGAATGTGCAAGACATTTCTGAGTCTGCCCGGACCGGACGTTCCGGACAGGCCGATACGGTGGTGGGAGGACTTCCGACCGGCCGCAGCCGCTGCCGGGGACTCACCGCACCCTGGAGGGCAACAGCATGACCACATCGGATCGACCCGGCGGCGCAGCGGCCCCGCTCGACCATCGCGCGGCCGTCGCGGCGGAGACCGACCGGTTCGTCGCCCTGGTCGCGGGTGCCGACCCGGCGACGCCGGTCCCCACCTGCCCCGGTTGGACGCTCGCCGACCTGGTCAAGCACGCCGGCAGCGTGCAGCGCTGGTTCTCCGTCCTGCTGCGGCAGCGGATCCAGGAGCCGCCCCGGAGCCGTGACGTGGACCTGCGCCTCCCTGAGCAGGCGGACGGCTATGCCGCGTGGCTGGCCGAGAGCGCCGCCGTGGCCGCCGACGCGTTCACGGCCGCCGAGCCGGACGCGCCGATGTGGGCCTGGGGCGCGGACCAGCACGCCGGGTTCTGGGCGCGCCGGATGCTGTTCGAGACCCTGGTGCACCGGGTCGACGCGGAGATCGCGCTGGGCAACCGGCCGCTGATCGACCGCGCGCTCGCGGCGGACGGCGTGGACGAGTTCCTGGTCAACCTGCCCTTCGCCACCCTCTTCGCACCCAAGGTCGCGCACCTGCGCGGCGCGGACCGGACCATCCGCTTCAGCTGCACGGACGGGGACGACGCCTGGCTGGTCCGACTGAAGCCCGACGGCTTCAGCGTCGACGCCGCCCCCGGCGGCCCGGACGGCGACGCCGCCGCGGACGCCACGGTCCGGGCGTCCGCCGCGGATCTGCTGCTCCTGCTCTACGGGCGTCTGGACCGCGCGGCGGACGGTATCCAAGCCGCCGGGGACGAGGAGCTGCTGGCGCTCTGGTTCGCCAACTCCGAGTTCTGAGGACGCCGCAGGGGCACCGCTCCTGGCTGACCGTTGCGATCTGGGTCCGGAGGACCGGGCGCGCCTCCCGGGTGTGTGCCGGGGTCCTTGGTAGACCGGGGGGCGAATGTCCGTGTTGAGGAGGAATGCAATGGTTCATCCTGATGGCTCGCTCTCCCGTCGCAGTGCCCTGCTCGCCGGGGCGGGACTCAGTGCCGCCGCGGCGGGGCTGCTCCTGGCAGGGCCCGCCGCGGCCGCCGTCACCGCGGCGGGCCCGGACCGGAAGGGGGAGATCCGTCTGACGCCGCGGCAGCGGGCCGGTCAGCGGGTGATCGTCTCCTATCCGTCGACCACGGTGCCGCAGGGCCTGCTGGAGCAGATCGCCGAAGGCACGGTCGGCGGGGTCATCCTGTTCGGCAACAACATTTCGAGCCTGGCTCAGATCACGGACGCTGTCGGGCAGATGGTCGACGCGCACCGCTGCAGCCCGGTGCAGGCGCCGCTGCTGGTGATGACCGACCAGGAGGGCGGCGAGGTCCGGCGCCTCCCCGGCGGTCCGGTGCTGTCGGAGAAGCAGATCGGCGAGTCCGCGGACCCGTCGGCCGCGGCGGCGAAGGCCGGCCGGGTGGCCGGAAAGCTGCTGCGGGGCGCTGGTGTGAACGTCAACCTGGCGCCCGTCCTCGACGTCTTCCGCACCCCCGGCGACTTCGACGACCAGTTCCAGCGCTCCTACAGCTCGGACCCCCGGGTGGCGGCGCGCTGCGGTGCGGCGTTCATCACCGCGCAGCAGGCCCATCGCGTCGCGGCCACCGCCAAGCACTTCCCCGGGCTGGGCCCGGCCACCGCGCAGCAGAACACGGACCTGGGGCCGGTCACCCTGACCACCTCGCGCCGCGACCTGCACGACATCGACGGATACCCGTACCCGCCGGCGATCGAGGCCGGGGTCAAACTGGTGATGTGCTCCTGGGCGATCTACACGCACCTGGACCCGCACAACCCGGCCGGGCAGTCGCGTCGGATCATTCAGGGCGAACTCCGGCAGCGGCTGGGCTTCCGCGGCGTCACCATCACCGACGCGATCAACGCGGGAGCGCTCAGCGCCCGCGGGACCGGCCCGCAGAACGCGGTGTCCGCGGCCGCGGCCGGAATGGACCTGATCGTGGAGGCGTCCCGCAGCGTGGCCAACGGCCGGGCCATCGTCGACGGCCTCGCCGAGGCGCTGACCCACGGCGGCCTCGACATCGCCGAGTTCGACGAGGCCCTGGCCCGCATCCGCGCACTGCGGTTGAGCCTGGCCTGATCCGGCGCCGATCGCAGCCGTGGGTGGTGCCGGAGGCGGTCGATTTGGCCGTGTTGGTGGTGCGGGTGGCCCAGGTGGAGGGGTCGTAGTAGAGGTAGGCGGTCCCGGTGCCGCCCGAGGTGGTGACCGTCAGGGTGGTCG
>Ga0302314_10004443_pt1 | contig 25813 bp, 30 predicted proteins | sample III_Palsa_N2_3_FD_200533 | JGI IMG/M metagenome (GOLD analysis project Ga0302314, IMG submission 200533) | Peat permafrost microbial communities from Stordalen Mire near Abisko, Sweden - III_Palsa_N2_3 | ecosystem: Environmental > Terrestrial > Soil > Palsa > Peat permafrost | place: Sweden...
CGCCGTCCTGAACGAGAGTAAGGGTCTGGTAGCTGAAGGAAGAGAAGGTGGTGAAGCCGCCACAGACGCCAATCATGACGAACGGGCGGAGATCGCCAGGCGCCACCAAACGGCCGTCGGGCCCGGTGAGGGTCGCGAAGAACCCGATCACGAACGAGCCGAGGACATTGATCAAGAGCGTGCCCAGGGGAAAAGTCTCGCCGAACCAGCTCGCGATCAGGCTCGAACCGGCGTAACGCGCCACGCTGCCAAGGGCGCCGCCGACCGCAATCCAAAGATATGTGCTCACCGGCGGGATGCGCTCCTTGCCGAACCTATTTCGACGGCCCGCTCTTCGCGGTCAATGGCGCAAGATATGCTTGCGCTATAGGGAGATAGTTGCCATAGTTCGCAATCATATCTCAACGGAGACCGATCATGTCCGAGGAAAAGCGACCGACCATGGCTGTCAGCGTTGTCTATCGCGATCCGGTAGCGGCCCTGAAATGGTTGCAGAAGGCGTTCGGGTTCGAAATCACCATGATTGTCGAGAACGAGGATGGAACCATCGGTCACTCGGAAATGCGTCTGGGCGACGGCCTGATCTATGTTGCATACGAATGGGACGAGCGGCATCGCAGCCCCGCCTCCATGGGCGGCGTCAACACCCAGTCGGTCGGCTTCCATCTAGAAAGTGGCGTCGACGCCCATTTCGAGCAGGCCAGGGCCGCCGGCGCGGTGGTGCTGCGAGAGCCCGCGGATCAGTTCTATGGCGACCGAAGCTACATGGTCATGGACCCGGAGGGCCATGTGTGGAGCTTCAACCAGACCGTGCAGGTCATGACCCTCGAGGAAATGTCCAAGGCCGGCGGGCTGGCGGTGCGCGACCACCTTTGACCTCGCTCGACAGAACCCTCGCCGCCCTGGCCGACCCCAGGCGGCGGGCCGTAGTGGATGTGTTGCGGCGCGGACCGAGAGCCGCTGGGGATCTCGCCCGCGATCTTGGGGTCAGTCCCTCGCTGATGAGCCGCCAGCTTCGCGCCTTGCGAGAAAGCGGCCTCGTTGAGGACAGCCATCCTGCATTCGACACGCGCCTGCGCGTCTACGCCCTGAGTCCGGCGCCGATGATCGAATTGATGCGCTGGCTTGAGGAGACCGAACGCGGTTGGAGCGAGCAGCTGACCGCTTTCAAGGCGCACATCGAGAAGGCGCCGTGAGCTCCCGGGTCATGGTCGCCCTGCGCGTCGCGGCCAGCCCGGAGCGCGCCTTCGACGCGTTCACGCGCGAGATCGCCTCCTGGTGGTCGCCCAACGCCCTGTTCCGCTTCACGCCGCGCGACCCGGGGGTGCTGAGCTTCGAGCCAGGGGAGGGCGGCCGGCTCGTTGAAACGCTGCCTTCTGGCAAGGTGTTCGAAATCGGCAAGGTGAGGGTCTGGTCGCCGCCTTCGCGGCTGGTGTTCGGTTGGCGCCAAGCGACCTTTGCGCCCGGCCAATCAACCGAGGTTGAGGTGAGGTTCGAGCCCGTGGGGGCGGAGACCCGCGTCACCGTGGAACACACCGGCTGGGACACCGTTCCCGCCGCCCACGTGACCCGTCACGGCTTTCCGACCCAGGTCTTCCTGCAACGGCACGGCGAGTGGTGGCGAAGCCTGCTCGAAGCGTTCAAGGTGCGCGCCGTTACGGAGGGGGAAATCCAGTCATGATCGGGGAGGCCCCCACGCTGGCTGGACGTACGCCACGCGCCGCCGCGTTCGGCTTCATCTTCGCCACAGCCCTGCTGAACGCGATCTCGTTCGGCATCATGATCCCGATCCTACCCAACCTGATCAAACAGTTCACCGGCGGTGACACGGCGGCGGCCTCGGAATGGAATGTGCTATTCGCCACCACCTGGGGGGCGATGCAGTTCGTCTGCGGCCCGGTGTTGGGCATGATGTCGGACCGGTTCGGGCGCAGGCCGGTGATGTTGGTGTCGATCTTCGGACTGTTTGTCGACTTCCTATTCATGGCGTTCGCGCCCAGCCTAGCGTGGCTTTTCGTCGGGCGAATCCTCAACGGGATCACGGCCGCCAGCTTTTCCACCGCCAACGCCTACGTGGCCGACATCACGCCGCCGGAGAAGCGCGCCCGAAATTTCGGCATTTTGGGCTCGGCCTTCGGCTTCGGCTTCATGATCGGCCCCACCATCGGGGGCCTGCTGGGCGAGGTGAACCTTCGCCTGCCTTTCATGGCCGCCGCGGCCCTGTGCCTCATCAACGCGCTCTATGGGTTCTTTGTGCTGCCGGAATCTCTTCCCCCTGAGCGGCGGGCGGAATCGCTGCCCTGGCGCCGCGCCAATCCGATTGGATCGCTTCAGTTCCTGAAGTCGCACGGAGAGCTTCTGGGTCTGGCCAGCGTGAGCTTCCTCAATCAGCTCGCCCAGACCGTGCTGCCCACCATCTTCGTGCTCTACACCGGCTACCGTTACGGCTGGGGGCCGGGCATTCTCGGCTTTACCTTCCTCGCGTCGGGCGCGTGCATGATCGCCGTGCAGATGTTCCTGGTGGGCCCGGTGGTGAAGCGTATGGGTGAACGCGGCGCGGTCCTTCTCGGCTCGGCGCTCGGCGCCTTGGGATTCCTGATCTACGGCCTGGCCTCGACGGGGTGGGCCTATCTGGTGGCCATTCCCGTATTCGCCCTCATCGGCCTGATGCAGCCAGGTCTCATGGGGCTGATGAGCCGCCGCATCGACCGCCAGAGTCAGGGTCAGCTTCAGGGCGCCAACCAATCCCTCCAGGGGATCGCCTCGATGATCGGGCCCAGCCTCTTCGGCCTCACCTTCGCCTGGTTGGTGCGCCACGACTCCACCGTGCACCTGTCGGGCGGCGCGATCCTGATTTCCGCCGCCCTGCTTATGGTCGGGTTCGTGATTTCTCTACGCGTGGCCAGGCCCGTGGCGGACGCGCCGCTCCTGGCGGAATGAGATGCGTCGGCGCCATCTTTGCGCCGAAGGCTTTGGTCAAGGTTAGACCGCTTCATTTCCTCGAGCGGATGAATCATGACCCCGAGAGCCGCCTTCCTGATCCTCCTCCTGGCAAGCGCCGCGCCGGCCGCGTTCGCCCAGGAGCCGCCTCAGCGTGTCCCGACGGATGCGGCGAGTACGCGTCTGTCGTTCGCACCCATCGTCCGCCGCGTCGCGCCCGCCGTGGTCAACGTCTATTCACGGCGCATCGTCCGTCAACAGGTGGATCCGTTCTGGGGCATGTTCGGAGCTCAGGGCGAGCGCACGGAGCAATCCCTGGGGTCGGGCTCCATCGTGCGCCCCGACGGGATCATCCTCACCAATCACCACAATATCGCCGGCGCGCAGGAGATCATGGTGGTCACCTCCGACCGGCGGGAATGGCCGGCCACCGTGCTCTTGGATGATGCGCGCGCCGATCTCGCGGTCCTGAAGATCGACGCCAAGGGCGAGCGGCTGCCCGCCATCGCCATCGATGACGCCGGCCTGCCACAGGTGGGCGACTTGGTGCTGGCCATCGGTGATCCCTTTGGCGTTGGCCAGACGGTGACCAACGGGATCGTCTCGGCCCTGGCCCGCTCGGACGTCGGCATCAGCAACTATTCGTCATTCATCCAGACCGACGCGGCCATCAATCCAGGCAATTCCGGCGGCCCGCTGGTGGACATGTCCGGCGACCTCATCGGTGTGAACACCGCCATCGTCTCCGCGTCCGGCGCCTCGGCCGGCGTGGGCTTCGCCATTCCGGCGGTCACCGCGCGCCAGGTCGTGGACGCGGCGTTGGGCGGCGGCCATTCGGTGACCCGGCCATGGCTGGGAATCAAGGCTCAGGCGCTGACGGGCGAAATGGCCAAGAGTCTTGGCCTTGAGGCGCCGCAGGGCGTGGTGGTCACCGACGTGTGGCCGGGCGGTCCAGCCGCCAGGGCCGGGATCGCTCAGGGCGATGTGGTGGTGAGCGTTGATGGCCAGGAGGTCGACGACGAATCAGGCCTCAACTATTGCATCGGTGCCATGAAGCCGGGCGCGCCCGCGACGCTTGTGCTGCGGCGCAACGGCGGTGCGGCAAAGACGCTTGAGGCGCGCGTGGAGGCGCCCCCGTCCGTCCCTGCGCCCGACACGCTGACGGTCACGGGCCGAAACCCGTTTGCGGGCGCGACGGTGGTCAATCTCTCGCCGGCGGCGGCCCTGGACAATGGGGTTGACCCGTTCGCCGGCAAGGGGGTGGTGGTCACCAAGGTCGAAGGCGGCTTCGCCCAGAACATGGGGCTGCGACCGGGGGATTTCATCCGCCAGATCAATGGCCGCGCCATCGACAGCACCGCCGATGTCGCCCAGGTGACGAGCGCGGCCGCGACCTCATGGTCGCTCAGTATCGAGCGCGGTGGCCGCACGATCACGGCCCAGTTCAGCGGCGGCTGATCGGCGACGTTCCCGCGCCTTCCTGCTACCCTCTCGCCATGAGCGACCTCTTCGAAGCCGCGGGGCTGACGCCCGAGGCCCCCGCGCCTCTGGCTGACCGGCTAAGGCCCAAGAGCCTGGACGAGGTTGTCGGCCAGGATCACCTGCTGGGCCCGGAGGGTCCCATCCGCCGCATGGCGGCGGCGCGACGCCTCTCCTCCATGATCCTTTGGGGGCCGCCGGGCACGGGCAAGACCACCATCGCCCGCCTGCTAGCCAAGGAAGCCGGATATGAGTTCCAGCAGCTTTCGGCGGTTTTCTCCGGTGTCGCGGACCTGAAGAAGGCGTTCGAGGCCTCTCGCCTGCGCCGCGTCTCCGGCCACGCCACCTTGCTGTTCGTGGACGAGATCCACCGCTTCAACCGCGCCCAGCAGGACGGGTTCCTGCCGTTCGTGGAGCAGGGCGTCGTGACCCTGGTGGGCGCCACCACCGAAAACCCGTCGTTCGAGCTGAACGGCGCGCTCCTGTCGCGCTGCCAGGTGTTTGTGCTCCGCCGCCTGGGTTCGGAGGCGCTGAACGTTCTTCTTGAGCGGGCGGAGACATTCGAAGGCCGCGCCCTGCCACTCGATCCGGCCGCTCGCGAAGCCATGGTGGCCATGGCCGACGGCGACGGCCGCTATGTGCTCTCCCTCGCCGAGACCCTGTTCAACATCGCGCCCGGTCACGCGCTCACGCCCGCGGAGATGGGACAGGCGCTGCAGAAACGCAGCCCCGCCTACGACAAGGACCGCGAGGAGCACTACAACCTGATCTCGGCCCTGCATAAGTCGGTACGCGGCTCTGACCCCGACGCCGCGCTCTATTGGCTGGCGCGCATGCTCGAGGGCGGCGAGGACCCGCTCTATATCGCTCGCCGTCTGGTTCGCATGGCGCTCGAGGATATCGGGGAAGCCGACCCACTGTCGCTCATTCTCGCCAACGCCGCCAAGGACGCCTACGATTTCCTGGGTAGTCCCGAGGGCGATCTGGCCCTGGCCCAGATCACCGTGCACATGGCCGCGGCCCCCAAATCGGTGGCCGTCTACAAGGCCTTCGGCGCCGCGACCGCCATGGCTCGTGAGACGGGCTCACTCACACCCCCCTCGCATATCCTCAACGCCCCTACGCGGCTTATGAAGGACCTCGGCTACGGCAAGGGCTACGCCTATGACCCCGAGACAGAGGAGGGCTTTTCCGGTCAGAACTATTTCCCCGATGGGGTCGAACGCCGGGTCTTCTACACGCCGAAGGGGGAGGGGGCCGAGGCCAGGGTGAAGGAGCGCCTGGAGCGCTGGGTGGCGCTGAGGGCGAAGCATGGCGGATAAGGCGCGGCTGTCCCCCGACGACATCGCCTTCGTCCGCGCCCTGGTGATCTATGAAGACGCGGACGTTCTGGCCCTCAGCAAGCCGGCCGGGCTTTCCAGCCAGGGCGGCCGCATCGCCGCCCATACCCTGGACGATCTCCTGGCCGCCTTCGCCAAGCCGAGCGGCGTCAAGCCGAGGCTTGTCCACCGGCTGGACCGGGATACCTCTGGCGTGATCCTCGCCGCGCGCAGCCAGCCCGCCGCTGCTTTCCTGGGCAAGGCGATGATGGCTCGCCGCGTGCGCAAGACCTACATGGCGGTGGTCTCACCCGGCGCACCGGAACCCAGGGCCGGCGTCATTGAGGCCGCGCTTGCTCGCCAAGAGATCGGCCGTGAGGCCTATGTCCGCGTGGCCGCGCTGGACGCGCCCGGCGCGCAAACCGCGCTTACCCGCTACCGAACCTTGAAGTCGGACGCCGTCGCGGCGCTCATGGACCTCAATCCCCGGACCGGACGCATGCACCAGCTCCGCGTGCACCTTGCCTCCATCGGCCGCCCCATCGCCGGCGATGCACGCTACGGGGGCGCGCTCGCGCTCTATGGCCAGCCGATCCCCAGGCTGATGCTGCACGCGGCGGCCCTGACGTTTCCCCATCCCGCCGGTGGCGAGAGGCGGCTCGAGGCGCCGCCGCCAGCGGATTTCGAGGCCCTCGTCGCGCGCATAGGCGGGTGACGGCGGGCCTACGCCATGGAGACATGGGAGCATCAGAACTTACTGGGCCGCCGGGATCCCCCGAGCGAGGGGCGGCGTTCCCGCTCGCCAGAGGGCATATCGCATCGCGGGCCGCTCGATCAGCCAATGGCTGGCGAAGCCAAGGGCCACGACGACCGGCATCGTCAGGGCGAACAGGATCCAGGGCGAGTTGACGCCCAAAGCCACGAGGGCCTTCTGGACCGGCCAGCCGTAAAGGTAGACGCCATAGGAAATGTCGGGGAGCCGCTTTATCCCAGGGACGGCAATGGACATCGGATGATCACTGGCTAGCGCGCCGGCCAGAAAGCAGAACAAAAACGCCGCCACGTCGCGGTCGCTTGAAAAGACGAAGGCGGCGGCGCCGGCGGAGACCCACGCTACGGCGGCGGTCCGGCGGTGTGTAAGCAGCGGGAAGAGGAGAGGCGTCAGCGCATAGCAGATCGCCTCCCAATGAATCGTCCACATCGGGCCGTTGACGAAAGCGCCGTGGGAGCCGGGAAAGGCCAGCATGTCCGGCGGCATCAGCAGCAGGAGATCGCGCCAGAGCGTGATCGGCGGCGTCGCCCCGAACGTCACCCCAAGACCCACCGAAAGTACGAAGGCGACGGCGAAGGCCGGGACGATGCGGCAGAAGCGTCTCAAGGCGAACCGGCCGATATGCGGGTCCTGTCGCCAGCTCTGCGCGATCAGGTAGCCGCTGAGCAGGAAGAAACCGCGCACGCACCACGTCCCGAGGGACGCGCCGAGCACGCCGGGCTCTGTTCCGGTGTAGAGCCCGAACGAGTGGCTGACGATCACCGCGGCCGCCAACTCGAGGCGCACGAGGTCGAAGAAGGTCGAGCGGCGCGCCATCTCCTCGCCCACTACCACGGCCTTCCGCCCGGCTATAGCCTCCCATTTGCCGCGGGGCGACCATGGCCGTAGTCTCGACGGCATGCGACGTGGCGATCTTTCCTGATGGGTGAGGTGAAGACCCTGACGGTAGGCGTCGGCGAGGATGGCGTGCGCCTGGACCGTTGGCTGCGCCGGCGCTGGCCGCATCTCGGCCAGACCCAGATCCACAAGCTCGCCCGCAGCGGCCAGTTGCGCGTGAACGGCGGCCGGACCAAGGCCGACACGCGCCTCGCGGCCGGCCAGCTGGTGCGCGTGCCGCCGCTGCCCGATGCGCCGCCGCCGAGGCCCGACGGGCTCACCAGCGAAGAGATACGGTTCGCCCACTCGCTCACACTCTACGAGGACGAGGACGTCCTCATCCTGAACAAACCCGCCGGCCTGGCCGTCCAGGGTGGAACCAAGACCCATCGCCATATCGACCGCCTGCTGAGCGCCTGGGGCGAGGGCCTCGGACGTCCACGGCTCACCCACCGCCTGGACCGCGATACCTCCGGCGTTCTGGTGCTGGGCAAAACACCGGGTGCGGCCGCCAAGCTCTCGGGCGCCTTCGCCCGGCGGCGCGTGGAGAAGACCTATTGGGCTATCGTCGCCGGCTTTCCCAAGCCCGGTCAGGGCGTCATCGAGCTGCCTCTGGCCAAGGTCGGCGCGGGCGACCGCGAGATGGTCTCGCCCGTCGACGCCAAGGATCCGCGCGCCGAGGCCGCGATGACCGAATACGCCACGATCTCGCGCGCTGGCCCCCGCGCCGCCTGGATGGCGCTACGCCCCCAGACCGGGCGCACCCATCAACTGCGCGCGCACATGCTGGCCCTTGGCCATCCGATCCTGGGCGATCCCAAATACCACACGCCGGCCTCTGTCGAGGCGTCTGGACCCCTGAAGCTGCAGCTACATGCGCGCCGCTTGGCGATCCCGCATCCAGGCGGCGGCCGCATCGATATCGAGGCGCCGCTCAGCGCCGAGATGAAGGCGGGTTTCGCGCGCTTCGGCTTCGACGCGCGCGAGGCCGTCGCCTTCGATTTCCCAAACTTGAGGATCCACGGCCATGGCCGCTGACGCTTCGAACGCCGGGACCGTGGCCAGGGTGCGGGACAGCGGTCCCGGTAGCTTAAAGGCGACAATCTCGGTCGCCGGTCAGACCTTCGCCGGCGACGAACCCGTATCGGCCGGCGGCACGGGGACGGGCCCGGCGCCGCACGACCTGCTCTCGGCCGGTCTGGCCGAATGCACCGCCCTGACCCTGCGCCTCTACGCCGACCGCAAGGCGTGGCCCCTGGAGGGGATCGAGGTTGATGTCACCCACGAGGTCCGGGCGGACGCGACGCCCAGGGATCTCTTCCGCCGCGCCATCAGGCTCCTCGGGCCGCTGGACGAGGCTCAGAAGACGCGGCTGCTGGAGATCGCCGATCGCTGCCCGGTGCACCGGACGCTCGTCGCGGGGTCGCGGATCGAGACGTCGCCAAGCGCCTAGTCAGAAAGCCTCGCAGCCACCATCTCGCCGATCGCCAGCGAACTGGTGAGGCCGGGACTCTCGATTCCGAAGAGCGTCACCAGTCCCGGCAATCCGTGGCGTTCTGACCCGTCGATGCGGAAGTCGGGTTGGGGCTCGCCGGGGCCGTGAATCTTCGGACGGATGGCCGCGAAATCGGGCGTGAGGGCGCCGTCGGGCAGCGCGGGCCAATAGCGGCGGATGTCGACGTAGAAGCGCCGGGCCTTGGCCGGGTCGACGTCGTAATTCTCGGCGTCGACGAACTCGAGGTCGGGTCCGAAGCGCGCCTGACCGCCCAGATCACGCGTGTAGTGGGTGCCGAGGGCGCCCGGAACGGGTGGCGGATAAATGAGCCGTTGGAACGGCGCCCGCCCCACCAGGCGGAAATATACGCCCTTGCCAAGGCGCTGCCGGGGAATATCGCCCACAGGATAGCCCTCGATGGCGGCGGCCGAGGTTTGTGCGCCGAGCCCCGCGGCCACCACCAACATCCTGGCATTGAAGCGGGCAGCGGCCTCGCCGCCCGTGCGAATGCTGAAGCCGCCCGCCTCGCTCGGCGCCGCGCCAAGAAACGGCGTGTGCGTGGCGAGCACGCCTCCGTTGGCCTCGATCTCGCCCAGCAGAGCCAGCATATAGCCGTGGCTGTCCATGAGGCCGGTCTCGGGCGAGAGCAGAGCCGCCACGCAGGCGAGCTCGGGCTCCAGCGCCCGCGCTTCACTCCCCGTCAACCAGCTGAAGCCCTCGACGCCATTGCGCATCGCCCGATCGGCGATTCCCTCCAGCTGCTCGATCTCGCGGTTTTCCGTGGCGACGATCAGCTTGCCGCATTTGGCGTGCGCCACACCGTGCGCCTGCAGAAACGGATAGAGCTTGCGGCGGCCGTCCACGCACAGCTGGGCGCGGAGCGATCCGGTGGGATAGTAGAGCCCGCTATGGATCACCTCGGAATTGCGGGACGAGACGCCCTGCCCGACGCCGGCTTGCTTCTCCATGAGCACGACGCTCTCACCGCGCGCGGCCAGGGCGTATCCGACCGCGAGGCCCACCGCGCCGGCGCCCACGATCGCCGCGTCGAAATCGAATGGAGAGCTCAACGCGTCTGGGCGTTCGAGGCGTGCATGGAAGGTGGGTTACCATTGGCGCGAGACGTGGAAAAGCCGACCTCGCGCAGCGTCGCCAAGGCGGGGTCGCGTCGCCTCGACATGGCATGGCGGACCCTTTAGACAACCTCCCGCGTGCGCCTTGAATCAGGCGACTCTCCGCATCGCAGAGAGATCCGGGACCCCAGGGTGGCTCGGACGACGCCAGGATGGGGTTGCATCCGCCTAGCCGAACTCTGGCCCGGCGCCCCTCATTTGCGGAGAACGACGCTGGATGGCTGACGGACAACAGAGCCTCGGCGAATTGCAGGCGCTGCGCGAGACAATCCTCGACCTTTCGGTGCGGTACGCGGAGCTCAAGGGAACGCCGGAGTTCCGCCCTGGCGAAACCTACATCCCGTGCGCGGGCAAGATCATCGACTCCGCCGACCTGCGCAATCTGGTCGATTCATCATTGGACATGTGGCTCACCGCCGGCCGCTATGCAGAGGAATTCGAGAAAGCTCTGGCCGCCAAATTCGGCTTGGCCGAATCCCGTCTCACGGTATCGGGATCCGCGGCCAATCTCCTGGCTTTCACGGCGCTGACGTCGTGGAAGCTACGCCACAAGCGGGTGACGCCGGGTTCGGAAGTCCTGACCGTGGCGGCCGGCTTCCCGACCACCGTGGCCCCGATCATCCAGAACCGCTGCGTGCCGGTTTTCGTCGACGTGGATCTGGAGACATTCAACGTGGATATCGCCCGGCTGGAAGAGGCGGTGACCGACAAGACCCGCGCGGTGATGATCGCTCACACGCTTGGCAACCCCTTCAACCTCGCCGCCGTCACCGACCTCTGCAAGCGGCACGGCCTCTTCCTGGTCGAGGATTGCTGCGACGCCTTCGGGGCCACCTATGATGGCAAGGGCGTCGGGACCTTTGGCGATATCGCCACGGTGAGCTTCTATCCGGCCCATCACATCACCATGGGTGAAGGCGGGGCGGTGATGAGCAACCGCGCCTCGCTGATGAAGCTAGCCGAGTCCTACCGCGACTGGGGGCGGGACTGCTGGTGCGCGCCGGGCATGGCCGACACCTGCGGTAAGCGCTTCCAACACAAACACGGCGAGCTGCCCTACGGCTATGATCACAAGTTCACCTTTTCGCACCTCGGCTACAACATGAAGGCCACCGACATGCAGGCGGCCATCGGCATCAGCCAACTGGCCAAGGTGGATCACTTCATTGCCCGCCGGCGGGAAAATTTCGCCGAGCTGACCAAGGCCTTCTTCGAAGAAGGACTGGACGAGTTTTTCATCCTGCCCAAGGCCACGCCCAGATCCGACCCGAGCTGGTTCGGGTTCTTGCTCACCCTGCGTGACGGGCTGAAATTCACCCGCCGCGACGCGGTCGAATATCTCGACCAGCACAAGGTTGGCACGCGCCAGCTGTTCGCCGGCAATCTGATCCGGCAGCCTGCTTTCAAGGGTGTCGAGTATCGCGTGGTGGGCGACCTCATCAACACCGACAAGATCATGAACGACAGCTTCTGGATTGGCGTGTGGCCGGGCATCGGGCCGGCCGAACGGCGCTATATGGTCGATACGTTCAAGGACATGGTGCGCACGCTTTCAGCTTAAGCGTGGCCGGCCGTGCGGCTCCTCATTTCCGCCGAATAGGTATCAGCCTTCATGCACCTTCTCATCACCGGCAACACCGGCTTCATCGGACCGGTCATGACCCGGCTCGCAAAGGACTGGGGGCATACGGTCACCGGGCTCGACGTGGGCTATTTTAAGGACAACATTCCCGAAGGCCGCAGCGATATTCCACCTGATCGGCAGATCTGGCGGGACGTGAGGGACATCCGGGCCGCGGATCTGGAAGGCGCCGAGGCGATCATTCACCTGGCCGGCCTCTCCAACGATCCCATGGGCGCGCTCAACGACCGGCTGACCTACGACATCAATCTCGACTCCACCGTCAGGCTCGGCGCGCTGGCCAAGACGGCGGGTATCAACCGGTTCGTGTTCGCCTCTTCGTGTTCGATCTACGGTGCGGCGGGCGACTCCACGACGCCTCTGGATGAGACGGCGCCATTCAATCCGATGTCGGCCTATGCGGTCTCCAAGGTCCGGTCGGAGGTGGGGCTTGAAAAACTGGCGGACGAAGACTTTTCGCCGGTGTTCATGCGCAACGCCACCGCCTATGGCGTTAGCCCGCGCACGCGCTTCGATCTCGTGCTGAATAACCTCGCCGGGTGGGCCTACAGCACCGGCGTCATCAAGGTGATGTCCGATGGCACGCCCTGGCGACCGCTTACCCACATCGAAGACATCAGCCGGGCGGCTCTGGCCGCGGCCACGTCGCCGCGCCAGGCTGTGCATAACCAGGCGTTCAATATCGGCCGCAACGACGCCAATTATCAGGTTCGGGACATCGCCGAGGCAGTGCAGGGAGCATTTCCTGAGGCTACGCTGCAAATCACCGGAGAATCCGGAGGTGATTCAAGGTCGTACCGCGTCAACTTCGATAAAGCGCTTAACCACCTTCCAGGGTTCGAACCTCAATGGACGCTTGAAAGGGGCGTGGATGAGATCGCCCGATTTCTACGGGAAAACGGCCTGGCCGATCACGCCTTCGACTCGCGTCTCTTTATTCGCTTGAAGCAACTCCAGCATGCCATGGACACCGGCGCGGTGGATGGCGACCTGAGGGTCAGGGCGACAGCGGCAGGTTCCAGCCCCGCGCCGATTGTCGATTGAATGGCGACCGTTCGATTGTCTAAGGAAGTCGCTGCAAACGGAGGGCGGCGATGCGCTGGTTGATGCGGTCGAAAATCCACAACGCGACGGTGACCGAGGCGAACCTCGCCTACGTGGGTTCGATCACGATCGATCGGGCGCTGATGGATAAGGTCGACCTTTGGGAGGGAGAGCGCGTGCTGGTGGTCTCCAACACCTCGGGGGCGCGGCTCGAAACATACGTCATCGCCGGTGCGGCCCATTCGGGCGGCATGTGCATGAACGGCGCCGCGGCTCACCTGATCGGCGAGGGTGAGCAGATCATCGTCGTGGGCTTCGAACTGACCGACGCCCCGATACACCCGCGCGCCGCCCTGGTTGACGAGAAGAACCAATTCGTCCGCTATCTGACCGAGGTCGCCTCGACCACCGCTTAACCATCGCCCGAGTCAGGTCGTCAGATCGCTTCGGCGGCCAGCTCCTGCGCCTTCAGCACGGAAACCACGGCGTCAGTGAGGGCGCAAAGGTCGTCATTGCCGATGTTCAGGGACGGGGTCAGATAGACGATATCGCCGAACGGACGCACCCACACACCGCGATCGACAAACGAGCGCTTGAGGGCTTCCCGGTCGGCTGGCGCGGCCAGTTGCACCACCCCGATGGCGCCCTTGGCCCGCACGTCGACGACACCGCGAAGTTCGCGGCACGGCGCGAGGCCGCGCAGCAGCTCGGCCTCCATCGCCGCCGCCTGAGCGACGCGGGGCTCGGTTTCGAAAAGGTCGAGTGATGCATTGGCCGCCGCGCAGGCGAGCGGATTGGCCATGAACGTCGGCCCGTGCATAAGCGCCTTCGCGAGATCGTCGGACCAAAAGGCGTCGAACACCGCATCGGTGGCGATCGTCGCCGCAAGGGCCATGGTTCCACCCGTCAGAGCCTTGGAGAGGCAGGCGATGTCGGGAACGACGCCGGCCTGATCGCAGGCGAACATGGTTCCGGTGCGGCCAAAGCCGGTGAAGATCTCGTCGGCGATCAGCAGCACATCATGGACCTTGGCGAGGCGGGCGATCGTCGCCAGCGTCGCCGCGTCGTGGAAGCGCATGCCGCCCGCACCCTGGACCAGGGGTTCGGTGATCACCGCCGCGATCTCCCCGCCGCGCGCGGCCAGAAGCGCGTCGAGCCCCGCGGCCGCTTCGGCGGATCGCGGCAGTTCGGCGAACAGTTGTGCAGGCAGCCAGCCCTCGAAGTGGGCGTGCATGCTCTCTTCCGGATCGCACACCGACATCGCCCCCAGGGTGTCGCCGTGATAGCCCTCGCGGAAGGCCAGGAAGCGGGTGCGGCCGGCGACCCCGCGATTGAGATGGAATTGGACCGCCATCTTCATCGCCACTTCCACGGCCACCGATCCAGAGTCGCTGAAGAACACGTGGTTCAGATCGCCCGGCAGGAGTGCCGCGAGCCGCTCCGCCAGTCGCTCGGCCGGCTCGTGTGTGAAGCCGCCGAACATGACATGCGGCATGGCCGCGAGCTGCCGCTCCACGGCATGGTGAATATGCGGATGATTGTAGCCGTGGCAGGCGGTCCACCAGGAGGCGACGCCGTCGATGAGCTCGCGCCCGTCCGCCAGAACGATGCGCGAGCCCTCCGTGCGCACGGCGCGCAGGGGCGGAGAGCCGATTTTCATCTGGGTGTAGGGCAGCCAGAGTCGGTCGTGGGCGGTCACGGCGGCCATGCGCCCCTGATTTCTCGCCGGGGGTGGATTGTCAATCGGCGCGCGCCTTGTCGCGGCCAGGCAAGCCTGTAAACGGAACCCATGGAGAGCCTCGACGCGTTCGCCCGAGAGCGCCTGGACCGCCTGGAAGTCCAATCGCTCCGTCGGAGCCTGATACCCACGGAGCGCACGGGCGGCGCGGAGGTCGTCCGCGCCGGGCGCCGTCTGATGTCCTTTTCCTGCAACGACTATTTCGGTCTCGCCCACGATCCGCGCGTGAAGGCGGCCGCTATTGCGGCGGTGGAGCGGTTTGGGGCAGGCGCGGCGGCGTCGCGGCTGGTCACCGGAAATCATCCGCTGGCCCAGGCGCTCGAAGCGCGCCTCGCGGCCGCCAAGCAGAAGCCCGCGGCGCTGTTGTTCGGCTCCGGCTACCTCGCCAACCTCTCCATCCCGGCGGCTCTGGTCGCGGACGGAGACCTCATCCTGCTCGATGAGTTGTCACACGCCTGCATGTTGGGCGGGGCGAAGCTCTCGGGCGCGCGCCAGTTGCGGTTTCGGCACAACGACGTCGAGCATCTCGTCGAACTTCTGGAGCGGGAGCGGTCTTCCGCCGGCCGCTGCCTGGTCATGACCGAGCGGGTGTTTTCCATGGATGGCGACCGCGCGCCGCTGGCGCCGATAAAAGCGGTAGCGGAGGCCCACGACGCCTGGCTGATGGTCGATGACGCCCACGGATTCGGCCTCGCCGAGGACGGCGTGCATGCGCCGCTGGAAATGGGCACGCTCTCCAAGGGGCTGGGAAGCTATGGCGGTTATCTGGCTGCCTCGGCGCCGGTGGTCAAGCTTCTGACCTCCCGCGCTCGGGGCTTCGTCTATTCCACAGGCCTGCCGCCGGCGTCGGCGGCCGCGGCTCTTGCGGCCCTCGACGTCCTGGACGCGGAGCCGTGGCGTCTGACGAGACCGCTCGATCTGGCGCGCCGGTTCACCTCGGCGCTTGGTCTGCCGCGCGCCGGGAGCGCTATCGTGCCGGTGGTGGTGGGCGAGGCTGAGCGGGCGCTGCGCCTCTCCGCCAATCTCGAGCGGGACGGCTTCTTGGTGGTCGCCATCCGGCCGCCGACTGTGCCCCCCGGGAAGGCCAGGCTGCGCTTCGCTTTTTCCGCCGCCCACACCGATGCGGACGTGGAGCATCTGGCGAGTGTGGTCGCTGACATTGTCGCGGCGGCGGCGTGAGCGTCTATTTCGTCAGCGGCGCCGGAACCGACATCGGCAAAACCTATGTCACGGCGCTGCTTGCGCGGCGGTTGAATCTGGCCGGGCATACGGTGACGCCGCTCAAGCCCGTGGCCAGCGGCGTTCCGGCGCTGGATTCGCCGGGCTTCGCGGCCACCGACACCGCCGTCCTGCTTGGCGCCGCCGGCCGGGAGGTCAACGCGGCCAACGTCGGAGCCTGCACGCCGTGGCGCTTCACCGCGCCATTGTCGCCCGACATGGCCGCGGCGGCTGAGGGCCGGACGCTGCCGTTCGCGCCGCTGCTGGCCTGGTGCCGGGAGGCGGTCGCGTCCGCGCCTGCCTCCGTTCGCGTGCTGATCGAGGGGGTCGGCGGTGTGATGAGCCCGGTGGCGGATGACGCCCTGAACCTCGACCTGATCGAAGCTCTGGCGGCGCCGGTGATCGTCGTTGGGGGAAGCTATCTGGGCTCGATCAACCACACGTTGACCGCCTTGGAGGCGCTGCGCGCGCGGCGGGCGGTCGTCCATGCCGTCGTCGTCAACGAATCGGTCGGCTCGACCATCGGCCTTGAGGCCACCCTCGACACGCTGCGACGCTTCGCCCAAACCGTCCCGCTCCTGACCCTGCGCCGTGGGGCCGAAACGCTGGCCTTGGATCTGGATTAGGTTGGGGCCACGAGGACGCCGGAGTCGCAATTTCCCCGGGAGCGCGGGGGTTTTAGCGTCTCTAGATTTCAGGTCTTAAATGGTGCCGCCGGACAGGATTGAACTGTCGACCTCAGCCTTACCAAGGATGCGCTCTACCACTGAGCTACGGCGGCGTTCCCATGTCGTGGGAGGCGCGGTGTTAGCGAAACCGGCGGCGGCTGGAAAGCGAAATCGGCTTGACGGCGACGCCGGGGAGACTAGGCGATGGCGTATGGCCACGCCTCGCGCCTCCGATTCCAAGGCGGCCCCGCCGGGGGCCAAGGCCGACGCCGCGCGCGAGAAGCGCCTCGGCGAGGCTCTGCGGGCCAATCTAAAGCGACGCAAGGCTCAGGCGGCGGAGCGAGTTCCACTGGCGCGCGCCGACCCGGCGAAGAAAGCCTAGAGCCTGATGATCCCACCCCTCCGCCTTCTCGCCGAAGACGCCGACGACTTGGAAATCATCTCGGCGGCCCTGCAGGACGCCGTGACGCGCATTGGCGACATCACCTGGGAAAGGCGTGGCCGCTCGCTCACCATCGCCTTCAACCGCTTCCGCTGGGAGGTGCCGGAAGGGCGCGGCGAACGCGTGCTTGCCGGCTTCCAGCTGGGCGGCGTGCAGGGCGTCCGGGCGCGCAATCTGCGCATGGAGGCCAAGGACGCGGTGTTGGAACTTCTAGCACTCACTTTCGAGGCGGCCGAAGCGCCGGGCGGCCGGGTCACCTTCGCCTTCGCCGACGGCGGCGATCTGGCCGTGGACGTGGAATGCGTCGACGCGGCCCTGGCCGATCTCTGCGTTCCCTGGCCCGCGCCGCATAAGCCCGACCACGAGGCCTGAGCGCATGCGCCGCCTCGACGCCGCCGATCCCGCCTTCGGGGCGGATTTCGCCGCCTTTCTCGCCCGTCCGCGCGGCCAACCGGCGGAGGTCGATGCCGCCGTGGCCGAGATCATCGAGGCCGTGCGCGCCAGGGGCCTGGCCGCCGTGCTCGATTTCACCCGCCGGTTCGACGGCGCGGAGTTGGACGAGGCCTCCCTGCGCGTCACGCCTGGGGAAATCGAGGCCGGCGTGGCGGAATGCCCGGCCGAGGTGCGCGAGGCCCTGGCCTTCGCCGCCCGCCGCATCCGTGACTATCACCAACGCCTCATGCCGGCGGACGGGATGTTCACCGACGAGGCCGGCGTCGAGCTGGGCTGGCGCTGGACGCCGCTGGATGCGGTGGGGATCTATGTGCCCGGCGGCCGCGCCGCCTATCCCTCCACCGTGCTGATGAACGCCGTTCCGGCCGCTGTCGCCGGCGTGGCGCGGATCGCCATGGTGACCCCGCCTGGCCGTTTGGCGCCGGTGGTGCTGGCCGCCGCCAAGGAGGCCGGGGTCAACGAGATATGGCGCGTGGGCGGGGCGCAGGGCGTGGCCGCTCTGGCCTATGGCGCCGGGCCGATCCGCCCGGTGGACAAGATCGTGGGTCCGGGTAATGCCTACGTCACGGCGGCGAAGCGCCGCGTCTATGGAGCAGTGGGTATCGATTCTCTGGCCGGCCCCTCGGAGATCGTTGTGGTGGCCGACGCCGCCAATGACGCCGGCTGGATAGCCGCGGATCTGCTTTCCCAGGCCGAACACGACCCCGACGCCCAGTCGATCCTGATCACCGACGACGCCGTCTTCGCAGGGGCCGTGGAAGCGGAGGTCGAACGCCAGCTCCAGGGCCTGTCCACCCGCGATGTGGCGGCGGCGGCTTGGCGCGACCACGGCGCGATCATCGTCGCGCCGCTTGAGGCGGCCGCGGGCCTTGTGGACGCTATCGCGCCCGAGCACGTGGAGTTCGCGGTCGAGGACCCGGGGCGCCTCGCTGTGCGTGTGCGCCATGCGGGGGCCATCTTTCTGGGTCGGCACGCGCCTGAGGCTGTGGGCGACTATGTGGCCGGTCCGAACCATGTGCTGCCCACGAGCGGCGCCGCCAGGTTCTCGTCCGGGCTTTCCACCCTCGATTTTCTGAAGCGCACTAGCCTCACCGGCTGCGACGCCGACGCCTTCGCCAGGATCGCCGGCGCGGCCGAAACTTTGGCCCAGATCGAGGGTCTGCCGGCCCACGCCCGCTCGCTTTCCATCCGGCTGAACCGACGGGGTTAGCTAGGCTCAGGCTTACGCCGCGCGCCGTTCCGGCTAAAGAGGCGCGATGAGCGCCGACGCCCCCCGTCACCGCCTGCAGTCCGTGGAGTTGGACGACGACTCCCTGGCCGCCGCTTCGCGCGACCAGGAGCAGGAGCGCCAGATCGCCATCTTCGATTTGCTGGAGGACAACCATTTCGCACCTGACGGTGCGTCCGGTGGGCCCTACGCGCTGCGCCTCGCCTTGATCGAGGGCCGCCTGGCGCTGGACATCACCGGTCCGGACTATCAACGGCGCCACCTGCTTTCGCTGACGCCGCTCAGGGCCGTGGTGAAGGACTACCACATGATCTGCGAGAGCTATTTCCAGGCCATCCGTAACGCCACCCCGCAGCGGATCGAGACCTTGGATATGGGCCGGCGCGGTATCCACGACGAAGGGTCGCACGCCCTGCAGAAGCGGCTCGCGGGCAAGGTCGACACCGACTTCGACACCGCGCGGCGCCTGTTCACGCTCATCTGCGCCCTGCACTGGCGAGGCTGACCATGGGAAGCGCGCCGGGCGCGGTCCTGTTCGCGTGCGGTCTCAATCGCATCCGCTCGCCCATGGCCGCAGGCCTCCTGAAGCGTTTGGGCGGGGCTGGCGTATTCGTGGATAGCTGCGGCCTGCGCGCCGACCTGGACGCCCTGCCGGACCCGTTCGTCGCCGTGGTGATGGATGAGATTGGCGTGGACATGAGCGGCCATTCGCCCAAGACATTCGAAGACTTGGCCGACGAGTCCTTCGATCTGATCGTTTCCTTGAGCCCCGAGGCGCAACATCGCGCGGTGGAATTCGCTCGCCATCAGTCGGTGGAGCTCGATTACTGGCCGACGTTCGACCCGACCCTCGTCACCGGCTCGCGCGAGACGGTGCTGGCGGCCTACCGCGAAGTGCGCGACGCCATGGAGGCGCGCATCCGCCAGCGCTTTCCCGCGAGGCGCTCATTTGGCGGTTAGCTGGCCGGCGCGTAGCCTTCGATGCGCACGAACTGGAATCCCGCCGCCTTGGCCTGCGTGGCTTCATCTGCGCCGACGACGAGCCAGTGGTGGCCGCTGGCCGGGTCGCGGTACTGCTCGAGCGGCGCGGCGCCTGCGTGGGGGTCGGTCCACACGAACCCCTGCGAAGCCTCGAACTCATAGCCCTTGGCGAAGGCCTCCCGCTCACCCTCGGCCGTGGCCGTGATCACGTGATCACCCAGCGTTTCGTTCCACATGAGTTTGAGGGGTGCGGTGCCGGGGCCGCCCGCATCGAACACCCGCGCCTGAGGTCCCACGCGCTGGTAGTGGGCGTCTTCGGCGGTGCGGACGACGCTGGCGGAGGCGGCGCTCAGGTGATCGCCGCGCGCTGGGTCGAAGAAGGCGTCGAGGGGGCTGGTCGGTCCCACGGCCGGAGCCGCCGCCTGCGCCATCTCCGAGGCGTGTTCCGCCTCGCAGTCGTCGGGTGCGCGCAGATAGGTGATGCGCCCGCCTTCGAAACTCTGGCGCTGGCCGTCGGGAAAGTTCACCGGCTCGCCGATCGGCAGGCCCAGCCAGCCGCTGGGGCCGCCATACTGGAAATACAGGCGCCAGATGCAGCCGCTGAGGGCGTAGACTTGGCCCGCCCGCGGCCCGGCCGTGTGCCACAGGATCATGCCCTTGGCGAAATCCGCTTCCGTGGCCTTGGAGCCTGTTGGCGAGGTGGACCCCGCCGACTCGTCGTCGTTGGGGCAACCAAGCGCGCCGGACTGGCCACCCAGCTCGTTCCACTTGGCCAGGAGCGGCGGGCTCAATCGATGGCCGCAGGCGGTGTCGGCCTCCTGGGCGCGCGCGGCGGAGGAGGCGAGGCAGACCGCAATCAGCGACAATGACAGGGTCGCCAGGGTTCGCAGCGTTCTCGCCATCGGCAATTCCTCAAAACCGCTATGCCCGCCGCCCCTCGGGCGATACTCCCAGCGCCCATCGACCTCAACGGCCCTTATGCGTTATGGTCGTTGAAGCGCACGGCTCGCGCGTATCATCGCGCGGGCCGTGTTTCGTATGCAACGGCCCTGAGGAACTAGATGGCGAAAGAGGAATTGCTCGAACTACCGGGCACGGTGAGTGAACTGCTGCCCAATGCGACCTTCCGCGTGAAACTGGAAAACGACCACGAAATCATCGCCCACACCGCCGGCAAGATGCGCAAGAACCGCATCCGCGTGCTGGCTGGCGACAAAGTCCTGGTGGAAATGACTCCCTATGACTTCTCCAAGGGCCGTATCACCTACCGCTTCAAATAGCCGCCGCTTTCTCGGGAACGCCGTGGCGCTCCAATGCATGGACCGGCCATGGATATCCTGAGAGACCGGCGCGCTGTCGTCGTCTGCGGCGCGGCCCTGGCGCTGGCCGCGGGCCTGTTCATGGCCGTGGTGCTCGCCGCCCGCCATGATGCCGCCGACGACGCCGCCGCGCCGGCTTCGCAAGGCGGGCTGGTGGTGCAGACCGGACACGACGCCAACGTAAACCTGGATCCACAGCGGCCCCTGCGATGCTTCGTGAACGGGCGGCTGGTGGGCGAGATGACGGTCGCCGACTGCGCCCGCAAAAATGGCGTGACCACGGGGGCGCTCGATGTGGGAGTGGACGCCAACGGCGGCTTGGCCGCGGCCAAGGGCCCGACGCCCGAAATCATTCCTCCGCCTCCGCCCGCGCCCCCCGAAGCGGCGCCGGACGGTGACGCGGCGCCTGTCGTCGCACAGGCCGATGAGGATGATGTCGACACCGGTCCCGCCAAGGCGTGCTGGGGATATTCCAACGGCGCCTGGAGTCGCGGGCCCTCCAATATGACGCTCGGCGCCTGCGTCCAGTCCCTGTTCGCCGGCCAGTGCGTCAGCCCTGGAGCGGCGGCCTACGGTCGTTGGGGCGATCGGACCCTGCGCCTGGCCATGGGCCGGGTGGAAGCTTCATCCGACAGTCGCACCTTCCGCCCGCTGCCCCAGCAGCTGGACGGATGCGGCATAGCGACAACGCCGTGAGAGGATCTCGGACGATGCGGACCCTGACTGTCGCCCTTCTTCTGGCCGGCGCCTCGACGCTGGGCGCCTGCGAGAAACAGCTCGAAGCGCCCACCGACACGCGCGTGTGCTGGCACATGGTCCAGCCGCCGGCCGCGCCGCCGAAGTTCAACGTGCTCGCGCGCAACCAACCCGATCTGGAGCACTGCGCGGCCGAGCTGGAGAAGATGCGCATCAGCTTCCAGTCCCTGGGCGTCCCCCAGGGTGACATCACCGGCGCCTATCAGGGCCAGTTCCTGTTCCTGAACCGCTACGGCGTATTCACCTCCCAGACCTTCAAAGGCTTCCAATACCCGATGATGGTCCGCACCGGTGACGGCCGCCTGGCGGTGCCGGGCGCCATGCCGCAGCCGGGGAGCCAGGGGCAGTAGGGACGGGGGGTTTTCGAACGCCTCAAATCGGTGTTGGATGGGTTAAGCCTGTTCGCCAAGGGGGAGCGAAATCATGGACTTCAAGAATCTGTTCCTGAGTTTTGAGGGACGCACGCGCCGGATGCATTTCTGGCTGGGGCTGATCATTCTGTACGTGGTGGAGACGGTCATCATGTCCTTCACCTTCGGCGCGGGGATGAGCGCAGCGATGGTCAGCGGCAATGCCGACGCAATGCAAAGCATGTTCACCGGCAGTGGGCTCACCGGCGGCCTCCTCTGCCTGGTGCTCGTATGGCCGTCACTGGCGATCCAGGTGAAGCGCTGGCACGACCGCAACAAGACCGGCTGGATGGTGCTGATCAACTTCATTCCGATCATCGGCTTCTTCTGGACGCTCATTGAGTGCGGCTTCCTGGACGGCACGCCGGGACCCAACAAATACGGCCCCTCACCGAAGGATGTGGGCGCGCCCCTGACGACCTGATCGGTTGCTGAGCTGGCCAAGCCGGTCAGCGGTGCGACACCCTCTCGACGGCCCACAAAGCCGGGAGCGAGGCTATGAGTTTCGACACGCCATTGGTTCTGCAAGGTCCCTTGCGCGCGCCTCGGCAGATGCTGGGCGACCAGGAATACGGCGGGCACGCCTCCATTCACGACGACGCAATGGCGGAAAAGCTGGGATTCCGGGCCGGGCCCATCGAAGGACCCACGCACTTCAGCCTGTTCCCGCCGCTGATGGATCACATCTGGGGGCGTGAATGGTTCGAGCACGGCTGTTTTTCGGCCCATTACCAGAACATGGTGGTCGAGGGCGAAGAGGTTCGGGCTTCCGCAGAAGTTCCGCGCGGCGGCTCGAACATGGTCCGCGCCTGGGCGGAGAAGGCGGACGGCACGTCGGTGCTCGAGGCCAGCGCCAGCCTGGGCGCCGGACAGACCCTGCTGGAAGCGCGGCTGGCGGCACTCCGGCCGGCCGAACACCTGGTGATCCTCGCGGACCTGAAAGTGGGCATGACCGGCCCTGAGGACGAACGCGTGCGGATGGACCCCGACCAGCACATGGGCGCGCTCTATCCGTTCTCGCTCAATCAGAAACTGGCCGTGATCACCGAGCCATCGCCCTGGTACTCGGACGCCGCCGCGTCACCCTGGGGCCGCCCGATCATTCCGTTGGAGATGATCAGCGTGCTGGCGGAATACACCAGCCATCGGGCCCGCTTCCCAGTGAAAGGTCCGGCGGTGGGTCTGTTCGCGGATCAGGAGATACGCCTCGTCGATGGCCCTCTGTTCGTTGGCGACGACTATGTCATCCGACGTGAGATAGCCGCCCTGTCGGAGAGCCGCCGAACCGAATCTTTCTGGGTGCGCGCGCGCATCTATGACGCCTCCGGCGCGACTCTGAAGGCGGAGATGCTGCTCAACCACGCCACCTTGAAGGACTCTTACGCGCCTTACGCCTCTGAGAGCGCGGCGGCGCGAGGCTGAACTTCAGTGCGCCGCCGCCGCGGCGCGGGCGGCGGCGAGTTCGCCCCAGGCCGGCGCATATTTCAGCGCTTGGTCGTATTTGGCCCTTGCGCCGCCCCAGTCTCCCTGGCGGCCCAGGACATCGCCCCAGGCTTTCAAGGGATCGGCCCAGCGCGGGCCACGCTGGTGAGACGCCTCGAACTTGGCGATGGCGCCGGTGAGGTCGCCGTGGCGGGCGAGGGCCAGTCCCCACGAATAGTAGCCGGCCGGCAGGTCCGGAGCGAGGGCGACGGCGGACGTGTAGGCGCGCTGGGCGCCTGGCCAATCGCCACGGTGATCGAGAATATCGCCCCTGAACCGGTAGCAGTTCACGAAGCGGCCGGCGCCGGCCAGCACCGCGTCGGCCTTGTCCGGATGGCCCGCCGCTTCCTCCACCGGGGCTATCCAGCAGGTGTAGCCGGGGTAGCTCGAGGAGACGCTGGGATTGGCGTAGGCGGCGCCGAACGCCTCCATCCATGAGACCGCGCCAGCTGTGTCGCCGGCCTCTGTCGCCAGCCTTCCGCGCACGAAGTCCGCAATCGCCACGGCCATGGGGTCGGAGCCTGTGGTCAGCTGGAGATGCAGGGTGGCCGACGCCGGGTCGTGTAGCCGAACATCGACATCGGCGAGGTTGGGTTCGATGTCGGACTGCTGAGAGCCGACGCCGCCGTAGGCCTTGGCGTCGCTGACGATCGCCGCCCGCCACGCCTGCAGGTTCCAGGTGAGCCAATCCCAATTCTCGTACGCGATCTCGGGCGCACGTCCCGGCCGCCCGCCGGCCGCTGAGGTCATGGCCACCCCGGCGCGCCAGGCGCCTTCCTCGTCGCCCAGCATGGTGAGCGCGCCGATCACCTCGTCGTTAGCCGTCCAGAAGTCCGGCTTCAGCTTCAGGGCCGCCGTGTAGAGCGCCAGAGCTTGCCGCGTGTCGCCCCCGGTTTCCTCCAGCGCATCGCCCCAGGTCTTGAGGAGGAGGGGCCGCTCGGCGGGACTCGCCCCGGCAAACGCCGTCTTGCTGAAAGCCGCCGCTTCGGCGGGCCTCCCGGTGTTGACCAGATAGGCTGCGTAGGACGCCGGCTGCGACTGGCCATAGACATATTCGGCCGCCTGGGTGGTCAGGGCGTCCAGGTTCTGCATTGGACCGGTGAATGTCTTAGGGGTGACCCCATCGCCGCGCACCGTCAGGGCCAGATTTCCATCGGGCGTCAGGACGAGGTCGCCGCCAATTCTTATGTCATGGCCGAAGCGCTGCCTGAGCAGACGGTCGATGTCGCCGATGGAGACGCCGACGCCCGGCGCCTCCACCTTGATGTCGTTGTTCCAGGCGCTGGAGAGGCTCCGCTTGGTCTCCGCTCCGCGGGCGCCCGCCTCCAGCTTGGACAGTCCATCCAGCAGGCCGCTGGCGACCACCTTGCCCGTGAGGCCGCGCGGCGCCAGCGCAGGCGGGGTGTCGAAGGCCTCCACAACCACCGAGTGAGACACGAAGGCGTCGTGCAGCATCAGCAACAGGCCCAGCGCGAGCAGGGCGGCGATGAGCATGATGAACGTCTGGGCGGCAGCCCGAACGAAGTCGATGAAGCGCTTGAGATGAAGGTGCGAAAGCTGAACCTTCAGGCGGGCCAGATGCAGGCCGCTCTGCTCGCGGACGTCCACGGTCTGGGCTTCGACCAGAGCCGATTGCTTGCCAAAGTACGCCGCCGCTTCCGGCGGCAACGCGGCCGCCTTCATGGCCAGCGCGGCGGCAATGGGATCGAGAGGACCCGGCTGCCGCAGGGCCTCTTCGGCGTCTGCCGCCTCGTCACGGCCAAATAGACCGCCCGCCAGTTCTTCGTCCGCCATGCCGCGCCCCTGCGATTGGCCTTAGTCAGGGTCGCCGATGCGGGGTGTGTTTGCAACTTGACTGGCGGGCGCCGGTCGGGACCGGCTGCGCGGACCTCGGCGTCTCAGGACTTCGCCTTTTTCGAAGCCTTTGATTTGCCCGAACTGTTGAGCACGATCGCTTGGCGGACGAGCGCCTTGAAGGCAGACCCGTCAACTTCGTGTCCCTCGGGTATGTCGATCGCCCGGCGCACGTTGCCCTCGAGGCTCGAGTTGAAGAGGCGGGCCGGATCCTCCAGCGCGGCGCCCTTGGCGAAGGTGAGCTTCACGACCTTCTTGTGGGTTTCGCCCGTGCAGATGATGCCGCCGTGCGACCAGACCGGAACGCCCCGCCACTTCCACTCCTCGACGACATCCGGGTCGGCTTCCTGGATGAGCCTGCGCATTCTGCCGAGGGTCTCCCCGCGCCAGTCGCCGAGTTCGACAATTCTGTTGGAGATAAGCTCCGACGCCGACCGGCCTTGGCTCTCGTTCGTGTGGGTCATGTTCTCACCATGGATGTTTCAGACATCCGTCATCCGCGGAACGGTGGAGAATACCCGGTGTGGCGATGAGTGAAAGTGGTCTGAGGGGCGTCGTATCGGT
>Ga0302314_10004445_pt1 | contig 25806 bp, 26 predicted proteins | sample III_Palsa_N2_3_FD_200533 | JGI IMG/M metagenome (GOLD analysis project Ga0302314, IMG submission 200533) | Peat permafrost microbial communities from Stordalen Mire near Abisko, Sweden - III_Palsa_N2_3 | ecosystem: Environmental > Terrestrial > Soil > Palsa > Peat permafrost | place: Sweden...
GGGGCGCTGACCCGAGGTCAGCGCCCCACCACGGGTTCCACCGCGTCCGGTGCGGACTCCTTGCGGACGAAGGCGCTGCGCAGGGCGTGGTAGGGCTCGCCCGGGCCGAAGAAGTTGCGGTGCATCTCGTCGAGCTCCTCCGCACGGTAGGCGGCCAGGGGCTTCGCGGCCTCGTCGTGTTCGCGCGCCGACTTCTTGGCCGTGATGCGGGCGTGGCCGAGCGGGACCGACGCCAGCAGGCGGGCGTAGCGGGCGACTTCGTGCCCGAAGTCCTGCGGGGCGCAGGGCAGGAGCCGGTCGACCAGGCCCAGCCGGTGGGCGGTGCTCGCGGTCACCGGGAGGGCCTGCCGGGTGAGGCGGTCGGCGGTGGCCCGGCCGACCCTGCGCGGGAGGGTGTAGGTCCAGTACTCCGATCCGTACAGGCCCATCAGGCGGTAGTGCGGATTGAGCAGCACGCCCTCGCGGCACCAGACCTCGTCGGCGGCCAGCGCGAGCATCGCCCCACCGGCGGCGGCGTTGCCGCCCAGGGCGGCCACGGTGAGCCGGTCGGTGGTGGTCAGTACCGCCTCGACCAGGTCGTCCATGGCGTTGATGTTGGCCCAGGACTCCGCGGCGGGGTCTGCGGCGGCCTCGATGACATTGAGGTGGATGCCGTTGGAGAAGAAGTCGCGGCCGCCGCCCAGCACCAGCACCGAGGTGGGCCGTGAGCAGGCGAAGCGGTAGGCCTCCAGCAGCCGGACGCAGTGGGAGGTGCCCATCGCGCCCCCGGGGAAGGAGAACCGCAGGAACCCCACCGGTCCGTCCTCGTGGTAGCGGATGTCGGACCAGGTGTGCCGGTCCTGCGGCAGCATCAGCGGGGCCACGACCTCCGGCAGTCGGGGGAGCCGGTCGCCCAGGGCCAGGGTCGCGGGCAGCTTGAAGGTGGCCGGGCCGCCCGGCGTGCGGCGGGCCCGCAGCTCGGGGATCCACACCGCGCCGTCGGCCGTGGCCCGGCACACGGCGCCGGTCCGGGTGGCCAGCCACTGCCCGGGGTTTCCGCGCAGCCGGTCCTCGCGGCAGCCGCCGTGGAGGAACCACTGGCCGTCGAGGAATTCGTCCAGCACCCCCGGCTGCGAGTCCGCCGCGCGCAGCTTGCGCAGCGCCTCCCCGGTGGTGTCGGCCTCCCAGTCGATCCTCCGGACGCCCTGGTCCAGGTAGGGCCTGGTGTGGTCGTCCGCCGTCCAGTCCGGGCCGCGCTGCGACCTGGGGGCGTGCCCGGAGGCGAAGCGCTCCACGGCCAGCAGGACCGCGGCGGTCGCCGCGTCGGAGACCTCGTTGCGGTAGAGGTCGCTCTTGCCCACCGGCGGCAGCGGGCAGTCGGCGGAGGCCCATACGTCGCCGGCGTCCATGACCTCGTCCGCCTGAAGGACCGTCACGCCCCAGCTGTCCGCGCGTTCGTGGATGGCCCAGTCCAGCGAGGACGGGCCCCGGTCCCCGGGCGGCCCGGGGTGGACGACCAGGCAGGTGTGCGCCCGCCAGACGTCCTCGGGGATCGCGGTCCTCAGCATCGGCGCCAGGATCAGCTCGGGGTCGTGGTCGCGCACGGCCTGCCGGAGGGCGTCGTCGGAGCGCACCAGGTGGACCGCAGGCCTGTGGTCCCGGTCGCGCAGTTCGGCGAAGACCCGCTGGGTGAGGCTGTTGAACGCGCTCGCGATGATCAGGATCCGCATGGAAGGCCCCCGGCCAGGTCGGCGACCGCGGGCGTGAACTGCTGCGCCACCCACGCGTACCACTCGTCCATGCCCTCGCCGGTGGTCGCGGACACGGTCAGCACCTGGATGCCGGGGTTGACCGAGCGCGCATGGTCGGTGCAGCGCTCGACGTCGAAGTCGACATAGGGCAGCAGATCGGTCTTGTTGATGACGACCAGGTCCGCGGCGGCGAACATGTAGGGGTACTTCAGCGGCTTGTCGGTGCCCTCGGTGACCGAGATGACCACGACCTTGGTGCGTTCTCCCAGGTCGAACAGGGCGGGGCAGACCAGGTTGCCGACGTTCTCGACCAGGACGAGCGTCCCGGCCGCCGGGGACAGGGTCGTGAGCGCGTCCTGCATCATCTGCGCGTCCAGATGGCAGCCGGCGCCGGTGTTGACCTGGACGACGGCGCAGCCGGTCCGGCCGATCCGCTCGGCGTCGAGCAGGGTCTCCTGGTCGCCCTCCACGACCGCGACCGGGTGCCGCCCGGCGAGGTCCCTGATGGTGCGTTCGAGCAGCGTCGTCTTGCCGGCCCCGGGTGAACTCATCATGTTCACCGCCACGATTCCGCGGTCCGCCAGCCACCTGCGGTTGGACTCCGCCATCGACTCGTTCTTGGCCAGCACCTTCTGCTCGAGCACCACGGTCTCGACGTGCACGTGCCCGTGCCCGTGCGCGTGGCCGTGCGTGTGCGGGTGCGCATGGTGGGGCGGGACGGAGATCCTGACTCCCCCGCCGATCGCGCCGTCGTCGTCGTCGCAGCCGCAGGTACCGCACATGGGTTCAGCCCACCTTCATGGAGATGATCTGGAGCTCTCGCCCTGAGGTGATGTCAACATCGGCGCTGCCGCACGGGCACAGCAGGACGAGATCGGTCATGGTGAAATCGGTGTCGCAGGCGCGGCAGTGCCCGGCTCCCGGCGGCTGCTCGATCTCCAGCAGCGCGCCCTCCGCCGCCGTGCCCTCAGTCACCAGGTCGAAGCAGAAGTGCATGGAGTCGGCGACCACGGCGGTGAGCAGTCCGATCCGGACCCTGACCGTGTGCACCGGCCGACCGGCCGCACGCTCGCAGACCGAGTCGACAACGCTCTGGGCAATCGACAGTTCGTGCATGTACCGCCTCGTCCTCGCATGAGTCATTCTGACCGTACGGCCGGTGACGGGCCCGTACAACACGCCGATGGATTACCGTCACGGACGGTCACGCAATTCACCCGTTCGGACGCGATATGCCCGCACCGACGGGAATGGGAGCACATACCGCCGGGTGCCGTGAATTACAGCTCCGGCAGCACACCCGAGTGGATGGTCAGGAAAACCGCTCCGGCGTTTCCCGAGTTGACACGAGCCTCCGGCCGGGACTTCATGGACATAATGTGAGCCAGACCACACATGTGAGCCAATGGCCGGACCGTTATCCCCACAACGGATCGACCCTCGGCCCCGGAAGGCGGCAGCACCATGCCGACAAAGGAAGCAATCAAAGCCGAAGAAACCCTGATCCATGTGCTGTGGATCAATGCCGGTCTCAGTTGCGACGGTGACTCGGTCGCGCTGACCGCCGCCACACAGCCGAGCATCGAGGAGATCGCGCTGGGCGCCCTGCCCGGCCTCCCACGGATCGCCGTGCACTGGCCGCTCATCGATTTCGAATGCGGCCCCACCGGCGGCGCCGACGACTTCCTGGAGTGGTTCTTCAAGGCCGACCGGGGAGAGCTGGAGCCCTTCGTGCTGGTCGTCGAGGGGTCGATCCCCAACGAGCAGCTGCACGAAGAGGGCTACTGGTGCGGGTTCGGCAACGACCCGGCCACCAACCAGCCGATGACCACCAGCGAGTGGCTCGACCGGCTGACGCCCAAGGCCACCGCGGTCGTCGCGGTCGGCACCTGCGCCACCTACGGCGGCATGCACGCCATGGCGGGCAACCCCACCGGCGCGATGGGCGTTCCGGACTACCTGGGCTGGGACTGGAAGTCCAAGGCCGGCATTCCGATCGTCTGCGTCCCCGGGTGCCCGATCCAGCCCGACAACCTGTCGGAGACCCTCACCTACCTGCTCTACCAGGCCACCGGCCAGGCCCCGATGATTCCGCTGGACGAGGCGCTGCGCCCGTCCTGGCTGTTCGGGGCGACCGTCCACGAGGGCTGCGACCGGGCCGGGTACTACGAGCAGGGCGAGTTCGCGGCCGAGTACGGCTCGCCCAAGTGCATTGTGAAGCTGGGCTGCTGGGGACCTGCGGTCAAGTGCAACGTGCCCAAGCGCGGCTGGATCAACGGCGTCGGCGGCTGCCCCAATGTCGGCGGCATCTGCATCGGCTGCACCATGCCGGGGTTCCCGGACAAGTTCATGCCGTTCATGGACGAGCCCCCCGGCGCGAAGCTCTCGACGACCGCGAGCGGTGTGTACGGATCGACGATGCGGCGCCTGCGCCACATCACCACGCACACCCTCGACCGCGAGCCGAAGTGGCGCAAGCCCGGCAAGCAGCTCACGACCGGCGCCACCCGTACCTGGTGACCCACCGAACCTGGCAACTCACCGCGACAGACAGCAGAAAGTAGAGGCGGCCGCGATGACGGCGACGCAACGCAAGGGTGCCGGCCCGGCGCAGGGCAGGGACGACCTCGTGGAGATGGCCTGGGACCCGATCACCCGCATCGTCGGGAGCCTGGGCATCTACACGAAGATCGACTTCAAGCAGAAGACGGTCGTGGAGTGCCACAGCACCAGTTCCATCTTCCGTGGCTACTCGGTGTTCATGAAGGGCAAGGACCCCCGGGACGCGCACTTCATCACCAGCAGGATCTGCGGGATCTGCGGCGACAACCACGCCACCTGCTCCTGTTACGCGCAGAACATGGCCTACGGGGTGAAGCCCCCGCACCTCGGGGAGTGGATCGTCAACCTCGGCGAGGCGGCCGAGTACATGTTCGACCACAACATCTTCCAGGAGAACCTGGTCGGGGTCGACTACTGCGAGAAGATGGTCGCCGAGACCAACCCCGGCGTGCTGGAGCAGGCCAACCGGACCGAGTCCCCGCACGCCGAGGCCCACGGCTACAAGACCATCGGCGACATCATGCGCTCGCTGAACCCCTTCACCGGTGAGTTCTACCGCGAGGCGCTCCAGGTCAGCCGCTCCACCCGGGAGATGTTCTGCCTGATGGAGGGCCGCCATGTGCACCCCTCCACGCTCTACCCCGGCGGGGTGGGCACGGTGGCGACCATTCAGCTGATGACCGACTACATCACCCGGCTGATGCGCTACGTGGAGTTCATGAAGAAGGTCGTGCCGATGCACGACGACCTCTTCGACTTCTTCTACCAGGCGCTGCCGGGCTACGAGCAGGTCGGCAACCGGCGCATCCTGCTCGGCTGCTGGGGCTCCTTCCAGGACCCCGAGCACTGCAACTTCGAGTACAAGGACATGACCAACTGGGGCCGGAAGATGTACGTCACCCCCGGCGTGGTCGTGGACGGGAAGCTGGTCACCACCGACCTGGTGGAGATCAACCTGGGCATCCGCATCCTCCTCGGCTCCTCGTACTACAACGACTGGGACGAGCAGGAGATGTTCGTCACCCGCGACCCGCTCGGCAACCCGGTCGACCGGCGGCACCCGTGGAACCAGCACACCAACCCGCAGCCGCAGAAGCGCGACCTGGACGACAAGTACAGCTGGGTGATGTCGCCGCGCTGGTTCGACGGCAAGGACTACCTGGCCCTGGACACCGGCGGCGGGCCCCTGGCCCGGCTGTGGACCACCGCGCTCGCGGGCCTGGTGGACATCGGCTACGTCCAGTCGACCGGCAGCAGCGTGAAGATCAACCTCCCCAAGACCGCGCTCAAGGGCCCGGTCGAGCTGGAGTGGCGCGTCCCGCAGTGGAGCAACACCATCGAGCGCAACCGGGCGCGCACCTACTTCCAGGCCTACGCCGCCGCGTGCGCACTGCACTTCGCGGAGAAGGCCCTGGAGGAGATCCGGGCCGGGCGCACCAAGACCTGGGAGAAGTTCGAGGTCCCCGAGGAGGGCGTCGGCTGCGGCTTCACCGAGGCGGTGCGCGGGGTCCTCTCGCACCACCTGGTGATCCGCGACGGCAAGATCGCCAACTACCACCCCTACCCGCCGACCCCCTGGAACGCCAGCCCGCGCGACACCTTCGGCACCCCCGGCCCCTACGAGGACGCCGTGCAGGGCCAGCCGATCTTCGAGGAGAACGACCGGGAGCACTTCAAGGGCATTGACATCATGCGCACGGTGCGCAGCTTCGACCCCTGTCTGCCGTGCGGGGTGCACATGTACCTCGGCGAGGGCAAGAAACTCGAGCTGCTGCACTCCCCCACCCAGTCCGCAGGCAGTGAGTGACCCGGTGGACCACGATGTCTCAGGACCGGACTGGCGGTCGACCGGCGACCGGATCGACACACTGATCGCCGCCAGCGCCTCGGGCGGCACCGTCGCCCGCGAACGCAGCGAGGAACTCGTCCGGCTGGTCACCGACTTCTACGGGGCCGGGCTCGAGCGCCTGCTCGACCTGCTCCACGAGCAGGGCCGGCTGGACGAGGAGGTGCTGGCCGCGCTGGCCGCCGACGACCTGGTGTCCAGCGTGCTGCTGGTGCACGGGCTGCACCCCTACAGCGTGGAGACCCGGATCGAGCAGGCGCTGGAGAGCGTCCGGCCCTATCTGGGCTCCCACAGCGGGGATGTGCAGCTGCTGGGCGTCAGCGAGGAGGGGGTGGTCGGGCTGCGGCTGCTGGGCAGCTGCGACGGCTGCCCCTCCTCCTCGGCCACCCTGAAGCTCGCCGTGCAGGGCGCGGTCGAGGCGGCGGCGCCGGAGATCAGCTCCATCGAGGTGCAGACCCCCGCCGCCGACCGGCCGTCCGGACCGCTGGTCGCGGTCGACGCGCTGTTCTCCCGGCTGCGCGAGCCCGCGCCCGACACGGACTCCGGCGGCACGTGGGAGGACGCGCCCGCGCTGGCCGCCCTGGAACCGGGTGGTGTCACCCGGCTGCTGGTGGCCGGCGTCCCGGTGCTGGGGTGCCGGATCGGCGCCGCCCTGTTCGCCTTCCTCGACCGCTGCGCGCGCTGCGAGCGGCCGCTGGAGGGCGCGGTGCTGGCGCGGGCCCTGGGCGGCTCCTCCGACGCCGGGGTGCTGCGCTGCCCCGCCTGCCGCGCCCACTACGACGTCCGGCGGGCCGGCGCCTGCCTGGACCAGGACGCGGACGGGCTGCACCTGGACCCGCTGCCGCTGCTGGCGGACGGAGCGGTCGTCACGGTCGCGGTGCCCGCCCCGGTGGCGTCATGACCGCGCCCGGCCGTGCGGGCTCCCCGGTGGCCACGCTGCGGCGGGTCGCCCGCAACCGCCCCGCCCCGGCCGCCGGGGAGCGCTGCGAGATGTGCGCCGAGCCCATCGGCGAGGAGCACTCGCATGTGGTCTCCCTGGACAGCCGCGCCCTGATGTGCAGCTGCCGGGCCTGCTACCTGCTGTTCACCGACCAGGACGCCGCTCTGCGCTACCGCGCCGTCCCCGAACGCTATCTGCACTTCGCCGGGCTCACCCTGGACGACCGGACCTGGGACGAGCTGCAGATCCCGGTGGGCCTGGCGTTCCTGTTCCGCAACTCGGTACAGGGCCGCACCATCGCCTTCTACCCGGGCCCGGCCGGCGCCACCGAGTCCGAACTCCCGCTGGACGCCTGGGACGCCATCGTGGCCGCCCACCCCGAGCTGGCGGTGCTGCGGCCCGACGTCGAGGCCCTGCTGGTGCGGCGCACCGACGGCGCCGACGGCTCGTGCCACCTGGTGCCCGTCGACGCCTGCTACGAACTGGTCGGCCGGCTGCGCACCCTGTGGCGCGGCTTCGACGGCGGCCGCGAGGCCCGCGACGCGATGGACGCCTTCTTCGCCATGGTCGCGGCCCGCAGCCGACCCGCCGTCAGGCCCGGCGCCGACATGGGGGCAGTGTGAGCGCGGGACTGGAGTTCTCCGTGCTGGACATGGTCGCCGAGCCCTACGCCGCCGCGCCCCAGCTGACCGCGCGGCTGCGGATCGAGGACAGCAGCAGCGAGCCCGTCCATGCGATCGCCCTGCGCTGCCAGGTCAGGATCGAGCCGCAGCGCCGACCCTACGACGACCCCGAGAGCGAGGCGCTGCGGGGGCTGTTCGGTGGGCGGGATCGCTGGGCCGACACCGTCAGGCCGTTCCTGTGGATGCAGTGCAACACCACGGTGCAGGGCTTCACCGGAACCACCGAGGCGGAGCTGACCCTGCCCTGCAGCTACGACTTCGACGTCGCCGGCTCACGCTACCTGCACGCCCTGGGCGAGGGCAGTGTGCCGCTGAACCTGCTGTTCTCCGGCACCGTGTTCACCCGCGGCAGCACCGGCTTCCAGGTCCGCCAGGTGCCGTGGGACTGCGAGGCCCGGTATCTGCTGCCGGTGCAGGTGTGGCGTCGGATGATCGCCCTGAACTTCCCCAACACCGGCTGGATCCGGCTGGACCACGACGTGCTCGCGAGTCTCGCCGACTTCCGGGCCCGGCGCGGGCTCATCGGCTGGGACGAGACGGTGCGGACACTGCTGTCCGAGATCAGCGAGGTGGTCACATGAGCCTGGATCAGGTGCGCACCGTGGCCGACGCGGTGCTCTACGAGGGGTACCTGCTGTATCCCTACCGCGCCAGCTCCCACAAGAACCAGTCGCGCTGGCAGTTCGGCGTGCTGGGACCCCCGCACGCGGCGGCGGAGAGCTTCGCCGAGGACCCCGGCATGGAGATGCAGTGCCTGCTGGCCCCCGGCCCCGGCCGCTCGCCCGGTTCGGTCTCGGTCCGGCTGCGCTTCCTGCAGCTGCAGGTCCGCGAGGTGCAGCGGCGCGGCGAGGACGGCCGCCACACCAGGGTCGAGGAGCTGATCGTCGACGGGGCGTCGGTGCTCAGCTGGGACGAGGCGGTCGAGCAGGAGATCAGCCTGCCCGCCGTCTCCCTGCCCGGCGCCTACGACGTGCTGCACACCGTGGACGGCGGCGAGGAGGTGGAACCGCTGACCGACGCCCTCGGCACGCCCGTGGGACGGGTGGTGCGACGCCGCCAGCCGCTGGCGTTCCGGGTCCGCGCGCACACCGACGACGACGAGGGCTTCCTGCGGCTGTCGGTGTCGGTCCACAACGAGCACCCCGACCCGGTGGCCAACAAGGACACGGCCATCCGCTCCTCGCTGATCGGGGCCCATCTGCTGCTCCAGGCCGACGGAGCACGCTTCGTCTCGCTGCTGGAACCCCCGCAGGCCGCCGTCGCCGCGGCCCGGCGCTGCCGCCAGCGGCGCTGCTGGCCGGTGCTGGCGGGCCCCAAGGGGTCGACCGACTCCGTCCTGGGCGCCCCGATCATCCTGTACGACTACCCGGAGGTGGCCGAGCAGAGCCCCGGCGCGCTGTTCGACTCCACCGAGATCGACGAGATCCTGACACTGCGGATCATGACGATGACCGAGGGCGAGAAGGCGGAGGCACGCGCGACCGACCCACGGGCGCGCGAGATCATCGACCGCTGCGAGCAGATGTCGGCCGCGGACCTGCAGCAGCTGCACGGCCTGCTGCGCGACCCCCGGGGCCCGGGGCAGGTGTCCGTCCTGGACGCCGATCCGGTCGGCTTCGACACCGGGGACGTGCCCTGGTGGGACCCGGCGGCCGACGCCAGTGTCAGCCCGGGGACCGACCATGTCGTCATCGACGGCATCCGCGTCGCCAAGGGCAGCCTGGTGCGCGTGCACCCCTCGCGGCGCGCAGACGCGCAGGACCTGTTCTTCGCCGACCAGGTGGCGCGGGTGACAGCCGTGCTCGGCGACGTCGACGGCGGCGTGCACGTCGCCGTGGTCCTGGTCGACGACCCGGCAGCGGACCTGCACGACTGGTACGGACGCTACTTCTACTTCGCCCCCGACGAGTTGGAACCCCTGCCCGTCGGCACCAGCCCCACCCACCGAGAGGAAAGCCGATCGTGAAAGCGCGTGGCATGATCACCGTGACCGTGGCCGCAGCAGTGGCGGTGCTGGCCGCCGTCGGCGGCCGCCTGTTCCCCGACGTCCGCCGGTACTTGAGAATGCGCTCCATGTGAGCGGGGGCACCGCGAACAGCGTCCTGGTGGCCGGCATCGGCAATATCTTCCTCGGCGACGACGGTTTCGGACCCGAGGTGGTGCGCCGGCTGACCGATGCCGGCGGTCTGCCACCGCAGGTCCGGGTGGTCGACTACGGCATCCGCGGCATGCACCTGGTCTTCGACCTGCTCGACGGGTACCGGGCCCTGGTGCTGGTCGACGCCTGCCCGGGCCGGGGCCCGGCGGGCTCGGTCAGCGTGCTCCACGTCGGCCCCGAGCACCTGGAGGCGGGCGAGTTCGACGCGCACGGCATGAGCCCGGTGGCCGTGCTGTCCAACCTCGGCGCGATGGGCGGCACCCTGCCGCCCACCTATGTGGTGGGCTGCGTCCCGGCCGGGGTCGAGGAGGGCATCGGCCTCAGCGAGGCGGTCGCCGCCGCCGTGCCCGAGGCCGTCGGGGCGGTACGCACCCTGGTCGGCCGGCTCGTGCCCGCCGCCCCCGCCCGGACCGGGAGGTTCTGAACCATGTGCCTGGGCATTCCCGGCCGCGTCGTGGAGATCGTGGAAGGCCATGCCGGCCAGCTGGCGCTGGTCGACGTCGAGGGCGCGCAGCGGCGCGTCAACATCGGCATGCTGGACCAGCCCCCCGCCGACGGGGACTGGGTGCTGCTGCACATGGGCTTCGCGGTGGAGGTCATCGACGAGGCCAAGGCCCGCGAGGCGCTCGCGGGCCTCGAGCTGATGGGCCGGGGCCGCGCGCAGCGCCTGCGGCGGCGCTTCGAGGTCCACGGGGTGGTGCAGGGCGTGGGGTTCCGGCCGTTCGTCTATGTCACCGCCTCCCGGCTCTCCCTGTCCGGCTCGGTGGCGAACACCAGCGCGGGCGTGGTGATCGAGGTCGAGGGCGAGGCCGACGCGGTGGAGGAGTTCGGCCGCCTGCTGCGCGCGGAACCGCCGCCGCTGGCGGTGGTGGAGTCCGTCCACTGGAGCGACCTGCCCGAGCGCGGCGGCACCGGCTTCACCATCGAGGGCTCCAGCGCCGAGGGCCGGGCCCGCACCCTGGTCTCCCCCGACATCGCCGTCTGCCAGGACTGCCTGACCGAGCTGCACGACCCGGCCGACCGCCGCTACCGCCACCCCTTCATCACCTGCACCCACTGCGGCCCCCGCTACACCATCGTCACCGGCACCCCCTACGACCGGGCCGCCACCACCATGGCCGGCTTCCCGATGTGCGCGGACTGCCGGGCCGAGTACGAGGACCCGGGCGACCGCCGGTTCCACGCCCAGCCGATCGCCTGCCACGCCTGCGGGCCGCGGCTCGAGCTCGTCCGCAAGGACGGGGACGGCGGAGGGCTCCCGCTCGTCGGCGAGCAGGCGCTGCAGGCGGCACAGGAGCTGCTCGCCGCAGGCGCGATCGTCGCCGTCAAGGGCCTGGGCGGCTACCACCTGGCCTGCGACGCCCGCAGCGAGCAGGCCGTGGCCGAACTGAGGCGCCGCAAGCAGCGCGGCAACAAGCCGTTCGCGGTCATGGCCGCCGACCTGCGGACCGCCGCCGGGCTGGTGGACATCGGCGCGGGCGCCGAGGAGCTGCTGTGCGGGATCAGAAAACCCATCGTGCTGCTGCCGCGCCGCGCGGCGCCTGCGGGCGGCGGTGTGGCCGAGGCGGTCGCGCCCGGCAATCCGGACCTGGGCGTGATGCTCCCCTACACCCCGCTGCACGCCCTCCTGCTCGGCCCCGACGCGCCGGACGTGCTGGTGATGACCTCCGGCAACCTGTCCGGTGAGCCGATCGTCACCGACGACCAGAAGGCGCTGACCGAACTCGCGCCCCTGGTCGACGCCTGGCTGCGGCACGACCGGCCGATCCACGTGCCCTGCGACGACTCGGTCAGCCGCTTCGTCGCCGGCGCGGAACTGCCGATCCGCCGCTCGCGCGGCTACGCACCACTGCCACTGGCGCTGCCGTTCGCGGTGCCGCCGACGCTGGCGGTCGGCGCGGACCTCAAGAACACCTGCGCACTGGGCGAGGGCCGCTACGCCTGGGTCAGCCAGCACATCGGCGACATGGACGACCTGTCCACGGTGGAGGCACTGACCGGCATCGAGACACAGCTGGAGGTGCTGACCGGGGTCGCCCCCGGGCAGCTGGTCGCCGACCGGCATCCGGGCTACCGCTCCCGCTGCTGGGCGCACGACCACGCCGACGGCCGGGCCGTGCAGACCGTCCAGCACCACCACGCCCATATCGCCTCGGTGATGGGAGAGCACGGCCTGGGCCCCGACGAGAACGTCATCGGCATCGCGTTCGACGGCACCGGCCACGGCACCGACGGCGCGGCGTGGGGCGGCGAGGTGCTGGTCTGCAGCTACAAGGCCTTCCACCGCGCCGCCCACCTGGGTTACGTGCCGCTGGCCGGCGGCGACGCCAGCGTGCTGCGCCCCTACCGGATGGCCCTGGCGCACCTGCACGCGGCCGGGGTCCCCTGGGACGAGGACCTGCCGCCGGTGCGGGCCTGCCCGCCCCGGGAACGGGACGTGCTGCGGCGCCAGTTCGAGACCGGCTTCGGCTGCGTACCCACCTCCAGCATGGGACGGCTGTTCGACGCGGTCGCCTCCCTCGCCGGAGTGCGCCACCAGGTGGACTACGAGGCCGAGGCCGCCATCGAGTGGGAGGGCCTGGCCCGGTCCGCCACACCCGGCGGGGACGATCCGGGCGGGGACGATCCGGGCGCGGGCTATGCATTCGCGCTGCGGCCCGGCCCGGCCGGGGAGCCCCTGGTCGCCGACCCGGGTCCGGTGATCCGCGCGGTGGTGGCCGACCTGCGCGCAGGCACCGGACGCGAACGGATGGCCGCGCGCTTCCACGCCGCCGTCGTCGCCCTGATCACGGACCTCGCCGAGGACTGCCGGGCGCTGACCGGCCTGGAGCGGGTGGCCCTGGGCGGCGGCGTGTTCCAGAACGCCGTCCTCCTCGAAGCCGCACAACTCACCCTCACCAGCCGGGGCTTCACGGTCCTGCGGCCGCAGCGGCTCCCCCCCAACGACGGCGGACTGGCCCTCGGCCAGCTGCTGATCGCAGCCTCCGGCTGAAGACGTTCCTCAACGCTTCCCACCCACGGAAAGGAAGGGCCTGCACCATGTGCCTAGCAGTGCCGGGGCGTGTCCTCAGTACCGCCGAGGTCGACGGAACCCTCATGGGCGACGTCGACTTCGGCGGTGTACGCAAGGAGGTGTGCTTCCAGTACATCCCCGACGTCGGGATCGGTGAATACGTCATCGTCCACGTCGGGTTCGCCATCCAGCGCCTCGACGAACACTCGGCCAGGGAGACCCTGGCCAACTTCGAGCGGCTCGGCATCCTGGAGCAGGAGTTCGGCAGCATCCCCGAGGGAGTGAACCCGTGAAGTACCTGGACGAGTTCAGCGACCCCGACCTGGCGCAGCGACTGCTGGACCAGATCCACGCCGCGACCTCGCGGCGCTGGGCCATGATGGAGGTCTGCGGCGGCCAGACCCACTCGATCATCCGCCACGGGATCGACCAACTGCTGCCCGACGCCGTCGAGATGATCCACGGCCCCGGCTGCCCGGTCTGCGTGACCCCCCTGGAGATCATCGACCGGGCCCTGGCCATCGCCGCCCGCCCCGAGGTGATCTTCTGCTCCTTCGGCGACATGCTGCGCGTGCCGGGCAGCAGCCAGGACCTGTTCGCGGTCAAGAGCGCCGGCGGCGACGTGCGCGTGGTCTACTCCCCGCTGGACGCACTGAAGCTGGCCCGGCAGAACCCGGACCGCGAGGTCGTCTTCTTCGGCATCGGCTTCGAGACCACCGCCCCGGCCAATGCCATGGCGGTCCATCAGGCCAAGCAGTTGGGCGTCAGCAACTTCTCGCTGCTGGTGTCCCACGTCCTGGTACCGCCTGCCATGGCCGCCATCATGGAGTCCCCCACCTGCAGGGTCCAGGCGTTCCTGGCCGCCGGGCACGTCTGCAGCGTGATGGGTACCGCGGAGTACCCGCCGCTGGCGGCCAAGTACCGGGTCCCGATCGTGGTCACCGGGTTCGAGCCGCTGGACATCCTGGAGGGCATCCGCCGCACCGTCATCCAACTCGAGGCCGGACGCCACGAGATGGAGAACGCATACCCGCGCGCGGTCCGGGCCGAGGGCAACCCGGCGGCGATGGAGATGCTGCGGGACGTCTTCGAGGTCACCGACCGCACCTGGCGCGGCATCGGCATGATCCCGCAGAGCGGCTGGCGCCTGGCCCCCAAGTACCGGGCGTTCGACGCCGAGCAGCGCTTCGACGTCGCCGGGATCCGCACCGCCGAGTCCGCCCTGTGCCGCTCCGGCGAGGTCCTGCAGGGCCTGATCAAGCCGCACGAGTGCGCCGCGTTCGGCAAGCAGTGCACCCCCCGCAATCCGCTGGGCGCCACCATGGTCTCCTCCGAGGGTGCCTGCGCCGCCTACCACACCTACCGCCGACTGGAACTGGTCGATGCCACGTGACTGACGCACTGACCGATGCCCTGCAGCCGTACGGCGACCTGGACTTCGAGAGCTGGGTCTGCCCCGCGCCCCTGCGCGAGACCCCCTCCGTGGTGATGGGCCACGGCGGCGGCGGAGTGATGTCCGGGGAACTGGTCGAGCACCTGTTCCTGCCCGCGTTCGGCGCGGCGGCCGCCGCCGAACTCGGCGACTCCGCCGTGCTGCGCCTGGGCGGCCTGCGCCTGGCGTTCTCGACCGACTCCTTCGTGGTCAAGCCCATGGTCTTCCCCGGCGGCTCCATCGGCGACCTCGCCGTCAACGGGACCGTCAACGACCTGGCGATGTCCGGCGCGGTGCCGATGTTCCTGTCGACCGCGTTCATCCTCCAGGAAGGCACCGACCTGGGCGAACTGGCGCGCATCGCCCAGGACATGGGCGCGGCCGCGGCGGCCGCCGGCGTGCAGCTGGTCACCGGGGACACCAAGGTCGTCGACACCGCCAGCGGCGACGGCGTCTACATCAACACCTCCGGCATCGGCCTGATCCCCGACGGCGTCGACATCAACCCGCGCCGGGCACGGCCCGGCGACGCGGTGCTCATCAGCGGCGACATCGGCGTGCACGGCGTGGCGGTGATGAGCTGCCGCGAGGGCCTGGAGTTCGGCACCGCCGTCGCCTCCGACACCGCCGCGCTGCACGGCCTGGTCGCCGACATGATCGCCACCGGTGCCGACCTGCACGTCCTGCGCGACCCCACCCGCGGTGGCGTCGCAGCCTCCCTCAACGAGATCGCCCGCGCCGCGGGCGTCGGCATCGACCTGGTGGAGCGTCAGCTGCCGATCCCGGCAAGCGTGCAGGACGCCTGCAGTCTGCTCGGGCTCGACCCGCTCCAGGTCGCCAACGAGGGCAAGCTCATCGCCTTCGTCCCACCCGAGTCCGCCGACCAGGTCCTGGCCACGCTGCAGGCCCACCCGCTGGGGCAGGGCGCCCGCCGGATCGGCACCTGCGTCGAGGAGCACCCGGGAATGGTGGTCGCCAGGACCGCGCTGGGCGGAACCCGGGTGGTCGGGATGCCGATCGGCGAACAACTGCCCAGGATCTGCTGAATGAGCGCACCGGGCGCACTGCTGTTCGCGCGCTACGCCTACCCGCCCAACGAGCTCGGCTACTGCGGGCCCGACGACGCCTCCGCGCTGCTGCGCCCCGACGCGGAGGCCGACATCGGGCAGCGGGCACGCCGCTTCGAAGGGGCCTGGTGCTACCTGGAGTTCCTCGCCGAGGCCGGGGGGATCCCCGACCCGCTGGACGAGAAGGTGGTCGAGGCCTACTGGATCGGCAACGACCTGCTCCACCAGGTCGATCCGGCCGCGCTGCTGGCCCGCATGGAGGACCGCTTCCGCGGGCAGCTCGGCGGCACCTGGCGGCAGGCGGGCGGCCGCGCGCTGGCGCACCACAGCTTCCAGGTGTTCGACGTGTACCCCTGGGCGCAACTGCTGCGCACCACCGGCAACCCGTCCGCGATCAGCGTGCTCGACCAGTGCCGGATCCGCACCGGCACGGTCCTGCACGTCGACGACGAGTCCGCCACCGTGGAGTCCCGCCCCCTGCGCTGGGACGGCCGCGCCATGGTGCGCGGCCCGGCCGAGCGGCAGGAGGTGCGGTTCTCCGTCGACGGCATGACCCTGATCGACCCGCTCGCCCCCGGCGACCGCGTGGCACTGCACTGGGACTGGGTGTGCGACGTCCTCACCGAGGACCAGTGCGCCCGCATCGAATCCCTGGAGGAGCAACAGCGCGAGGGCCGCTGACGGCCCGTCTCCCGCGCCGGCGGGCCCGCTCCCCCTACCCCAGCTGGTCGCGGCGGCGGGTCAGGTAGGCGGTCTCGGCGGTGTTGCCGGCCAGCTCGACGGCTCGGTCGTAGGCCGCGCGCGACTGCCGGCTGCGGCCCAGTCGGCGTAGCAGTTCGGCGCGGGTCGCGTGGTAGACGTGGTAGCCGGCCAGCGTGTCATCGAGACGGTCGACGACCGCCAGCGCCACCTCCGGGCCATCGAGCTCGGCGACCACGATGGCCCGGTTGAGGGCGACGATCGGCGAGGGATCGAGGCGGACAAGCTGGTTGTAGAGGGCGAGGACCTGCGACCAGTCGGTGTCGCGGACGTCGCGCGCGGAGGTGTGCACGGCGTTGATCGCCGCAAGGATCTGGTAGCGCCCCGGAGCCACCCCGGCGGCCAGCCGCTCGCGCACCAGCCGGTGGCCCTCGGCGATCATCGCTGCGTCCCAGGCCCCGCGGTCCTGCTCGTCAAGGGCGACCAGCTCGCCGCTCGCCGAGACCCGGGCGGCACGGCGCGCCTCGATCAGGAGCATCAGCGCCAGCAGCCCGGCCACCTCACCGTCCTGCGGCATGAGGGCCCGGACCAGGCGGGTGAGCCGGATCGCCTCGGCAGTCAGGTCGTGGCGCACGGGATCGGTGCCGGGGCCGGTCGCCAGGTAGCCCTCGTTGAAGACGAGGAAGAGGACGGCGAGTACGCCGCCCATGCGTGCCGGGAGATCCTCTGCGGACGGCACCCGATACGGGATGCGAGCCGCCTTGATCTTGGCCTTCGCCCGGGTGATCCGCTGCCCCATGGCGCTCTCCTGCACCAGGAAGGCGCGGGCGATCTCCGCCACGGTCAGACCGCCGACCATGCGCAGCGTCAACGCCACGCGGGTCTGCATCGCGAGCGCCGGATGGCAGCAGGTGAAGACCAGCCGGAGCCGCTCGTCGTCGATGGGGCCGGGAGGCCCGGGCCGCCGGTCGTCGTCGTGCAGCATCTGAGCCTCCCTCTGTCTGGTGTCGCGCTTGTTCTCGCGCCGGATCCGGTCGATGGCCTTGCGGTTGGCGGTGGTGGTCAGCCAGCCGCCGGGGTTGGGCGGCACGCCGTCGGCCGGCCATCGCTCGACCGCGGTCGCGAACGCCTCTGCCGCGGCCTCCTCGGCTATGTCGAGGTCACCGAAACGCCTGGTCAGGGCAGCGACCACCCGCGCCCACTGCTCGTGGTGGGCACGGGTGATCGCCTCAGGGACGTCGGTCGCGCTCACAGGAACGGCCGCACCTCGACCTTGCGATTGCAGGCCTTCGACCCCTCGGCTGCCAGCTTGAGCGCCACGTCGAGGTCGGGAGCCTCGATGATCCAGAAGCCGATGAGGTACTCCTTCGACTCAAGGAAGGGCCCGTCGGTGACCAGGGCCTCCCCGTCCCGGTTGTCGACCGTGGTGGCCGTGTCGGGCCCGCCGAGGCCGCCCGCGAAGACCCAGTGGCCCTCGGCCTGGAGCCGGTCATTGAACACGTCGATCGCAGCGTCCTCGGCCGGGGAGGCGAGGCCGGGATTGTCGGTGATCACGGAAACCAGGTACTTCATCGCGGATCATCTCCTGTGACTCTTCGGGGACGCCCCTCGCGGGCGGCCGCTCACCACTACCACGAACGCCGCCGCCCCGATCCGACACCGCAGCCCGGATCTCCTCCAAGGATTTTCCGATACGCCGATTCTCAGCGATCGGACTCGCCGAGGCCATCGCTGCACACCCGCCCCCGGCACACCCCCGGCCGGTAGATGCCGGCGCGACCGCGGCGACAGGCGAAGGCCGCCTCACCCCGAGGTCGAGCGCGCCTCAACATCTCCGACCGCGGGCGCGATGAGTTCCGCCCCCACCGCCGGTATGTATGGGCGAGTTCGCCGGAACACCCCGGGCGAACCGCTCACAAGGGAGAATCCGATGTCAGACAGCCGTGCGGAAGACCAGGCCGCCATCCGGTCCGTACTGGTCGACTCCTACAAGGCGTGGGAGGCCGGCGACGCCGAGGGCATGGTCGCGAACTACACCGCGGACGCGACCGCCATCATGACCGGCTCGTTCCGCGACAGCCGTGCCGTGATCCGCGAGAACATGGCCCTGGCCTTCGCGGGGCCGCTCAAGGGCAGCTCGACCTACAACAAGCAGCTCAGCCTCCGCTTCGTCGGCAGGGACGCCGCGATCGTCGTCAGCGAATCCGGCATCCTGTTCCCCGGTGATACCGAAGTTCCGGACACGGCCAAGGTGAACGCGACCTGGGTCTTCGAGAAGCGCGACGGCCAGTGGCTGATCGCCGCCTACCACAACAGCCCGGCCCTGGCACCCGGGCAGTGAACCCCTCCCGGTAACCGGCAATGACCGGGTGCAGTGGCGCAGGGGTCCGACCTCGCCGGCCGACTTCACCTGGACGCCGTCGTGACAGGTGCCCCCGTTCTGCAGGGCTCCGAGGTCAAGCTCGGACCGCCGCCGCAGGAGGGGGCACCGGCGGCTGTCTGCCGCTGCCGACACCCGATCCCCGCCGGACGTCTACACCTGCGCACTCAACGAGGAGGTCCGGACAGAGCGCAGAGCACAACGCCGGTGCGGTCCGTCATCGCTGAACTCCTGAACCACCGATCGCCAGCCGGCCGCCTCGACCCGCTGCACGTACAGGGCCAGGTTCTGCTCCGGATGGACCGGGTGCAAGCGGATGCTTCGAGCGTGCTCAAGGTCGCCTCGCTCGTAGCATCTCTTCGCGTAGCTAGTGCCCCACCAGAACGTCGCTGTGTTTGCTGATCAGAGGCTGCGTGCAGCAGGCAGGCTCTGGGAGCGGACGTATCGATGGTCAGGCCAGGAACCGAACCGACCGCGAGTAGCGGCCGCCGGCCCAACCGCCTTGCGCGGCAGCCCGAATCCAGTGGCTCTCCAGCACCAGGGTTTGGCAGGATGCCTGGCGATGACCCATGACTCCGCTGACACGACCGAGGACCTTCCCTTCGACCACCGCTCCGCTGCCCGCGACTCCCTGTTCGGGCTGGCAGTGGGTGACGCCTTCGGCGCCCAGTTCTTCGTCCCCTCCAACCTGTCCGCGCTCCGTGAGCGCCGCCTCCCCCCGGCTCCATGGCCTTGGACCGACGACACCGAAATGGCCTGCTCGGTCATCGACGCGCTCCGGCTCCGCGGCACCGTCGACCAGTGGGAGCTTGCGCAGTCGTTCGCCAGGCGCCACGACTTCGACCGAGGTTACGGCCCGGCGATGAACCGGCTCCTTCGCCTGGTGCGCGAAGGCGGGGACTGGCAGCGACTCGCCTCCGAGCTCTTCGACGGGCAGGGTTCCTGGGGCAACGGGGCAGCGATGCGCATCGCGCCGCTGGGCGCCTGGTTCGCCGTGGACCTGGAGGAAGCCGCCTGGCAGGCGGCCCGGGCCGCCGCAGTGACTCACACGCACCCCGAGGCGATTGCCGGCGCCATCGCGGTCGCCGTCGCCGCAGCCTGCGCCGCACGCAGCCGCGGACAGCACCTCCGCGCTCACGAGCTGCTCCGCCCAGTGCTCGACCTGACTCCAGCAGGGAAGGTCCACGACGGCGTCGCCGAAGCGCGGAACCTGCTCGACCAGCCTCACGTGGAGTTCGCGGCACACCGTCTGGGCAACGGACGCCAGGTCAGCGCCGTGGACACAGTGCCCTTCACGCTCTGGTGCGCGGCCCGGCACCTGGACAACTTCGAAGCCGCCCTGTGGGCCACCGCCTCGGCCGGCGGGGACGTCGACACGACCTGCGCGATCGTCGGCGGTATCGTCGCCGCCCACATGGGTGCCGAGCAGATCCCCCGGCCCTGGCGCGCCGCCGCCGAGCCACTGCCCGCATGGCTGGAGGTGGACCGACTCGGAACCGACCTCCGCCGCGACGACCTCCACAGCCCGCAACCGATCAAGCGGCCGAAATCCATCTCGGTGCCGGACATCGTTTGGACGCCCGGCCAGTGGCAGCGGATCCGCCACGGTATCCGGGCTCAGGCCATGGAGGAGAGGTGGAACGCCTACCTGGACGGCGACCGACTGCTGTGGCACCGCAGTTGGACCGGCCACGGCATCTTCGAGGTGGAAGTCGAGCCCACCCCGCACGGATGGCGACCGATTCGCGCCTGGGTCGAATCCCATCGCGGCACATACCGGTGCGGTACCGCCGAAGCCGAGAGCGCCCACCTTGACATGCTCCTCGACATGCACTTCGGCAACTGACCGACGCCACGACCTGATTCGCCGCCCCGCACGCGGTCGGGCCAGGAACCGAAGCGATGCAGCACACGTCTCTCGCACCATGACTTCTGACGAGCAGCACGAGCACACGACTTCCACTGGGCTCACCTCGCCGTCCGCTGTGGCTGTGGATCCGCCGAAGGTCAACGCCTACAACAGCTTCGCCGAGGGGTACACGGCCGAAAATGAAGCCAACCTCGTCAACGGCTACTACCAGCGGCCCGCAATGCTGGCCCTCGCCGGAGACGTGGCCGGCCGACGGATCCTCGACGCCGGCTGCGGCTCCGGGCCCCTGTTCGCGTCGCTGCGCGACCGTGGCGCCGTCGTGAGCGGCTTCGACGCGAGTACCGGGATGCTGGAACTGGCCCGGCGGCGGCTCGGCGACGGTGCGGACCTGCAGGTGGCCGAGCTGGGCAGCCCGCTGCCCTACCCTGACGACACGTTCGACGATGTCGTCGCGGCCCTGGTGCTGCACTACCTGGAGGACTGGGGGCCGGCGCTGGCGGAGCTGCGACGCGTACTCAAGCCCGGCGGTCGGCTGATCGCGTCCGTCGACCATCCCTTTGCCGTCAACCTGATGCACCGCCAGGCCGGACGCGAGGCCGAGTACAACTACTTCAACACCACCAACTGGATCGAAGAGTGGACCTTCGGCGGCCAGAGCGCCCTGGTGAGCCTCTGGCACAGGCCGCTGCACGCGATGATCGAGGCCTTCACCGCAGCAGGTTTCCGGACAACGGTCATCAGCGAGCCGGAGCCCGATCCGGCCGCCCATGAGCTGTTCCCCGAAGAACTCGCGGCCAAGCCGCGCTTCCTGTGCTTCCTGTTCTTCGTCCTGCAGGCCGACCGGACCGTCGTGGACGTCCATGGCGGGATCACCGCCGGACGGTGAACGGGGTTCTGTGACGGCGGCGGGGCGGCTTACCCGGGGTGGCTGGTGGCGACGAGGGGCATGAACAGGTCGTCCACGATCGCGAGGACCCGCTCGGACGGGATCGGCTCGTAGGTCATCAGCATGTCGTGCCGCATCAGGTCGAACGGCATGGCCAGGACGGCAGGGGGGATGCGGTCGAGGTCGATCTCGCCGCGCTCGTGCGCGCGGGTGAAGACCTGGGCCGACCGCAGGGGCCGGTCGGCCATGAGCTTCTCGCGCACCTGGGCCGGGGTGAGGCCGGTGCTGGCCAGCAGGCCGGAGAACGCGGCGCCGACGATGGCGGCGAAGCTGACCCGCGTGCCGACGGCGCTGCTGAGCAGCGCGATCATGTCACCGCGCAGGCTCCCGGTGTCGGGGGTGGCGACGGGGTGCGCCGTGCCGTGGTGGCGGATGGCGGCGAGCACCAGGTCGTCCTTGTTGGGCCAGCGGCGGTACAGCACCGCCACGCCCGTTTTCGCACGGGCGGCGACCGATTCCATCGTCAGCCGGGCGAAGCCGACCTCGACGAGTTCCTGCCACGCGGCCTCCAGCAGCGCGACTTCCAGTTCCTCCCCGCGCCGCCGCTGCCGGGTCTGGTGTGCCTGCTCGCTCATGGCAGCCAGCATAGCGACCAGGACGCATTAAGAGATGCTTGCATTCCTTAATGACTCCGCCTAGTCTCCATAAGAGAAGCATCAATCTCTTATGGAGGAGGGCCGGCATGGCCGCGATACCAGCGAAGCCCGCGTCCGAGAAGCTGGACCCCGCGGTGGTGAAGACCGCGTTGATCATCATCGTCGGCGGGATGGCGGTCGTCTTCGACACCACCATCGTCAGCGTCGCCCTGCACACGCTCTCGGTGAAGCTGGACACCCCGGTCACGACGATCCAGTGGGTGACCACCGGCTACCTGCTCGCGCTCGGCATCACCGTGCCGCTCAGCACCTGGGGCCTGCAGCGGTTCGGCGGCAAGCAGCTGTGGATGTTCTCCCTCGCCGTCTTCCTCGTCGGCTCGGTCGGGTCCAGCCTCGCGTGGAACGTCGGCTCGCTCATCGGATGGCGGGTCGTCCAGGGCGTCGGCGGCGGCCTCATGCTCCCGCTGATGAGCACGCTCATCTTCCAGGCCGCGGGCGGCAAAGCGCTCGGGCGACTCGTCACCTACGTCGCGATGCCGGCACTGCTCGGCCCGGTCCTCGGACCGCTGATCGGCGGTGCCATCCTGACGCACCTGAGCTGGCGGTTCATGTTCTGGGTGAACGTACCGTTCTGCGTCATCGGCATCCTGCTCGCCTGGCGCTACCTCAACACCGACGCGCCCGTCCGCCGGGACCCCGCGGCCGGCAGGCCGAAGCTCGACGTACCCGGGCTCCTCCTCATCGCGCCCGGCACCGCCGTCGTGCTGTTGGGCCTGGCCAACGCGGGCACCTCCGCCGGGTTCACCCACCCGGACGTCATCATCCCGCTCGTCGCCGGGGCAGCGCTGCTCGCGGCCTTCGCCGCCTACGCCCTGCGCAGGAGCCACCCACTCGTCGAGGTCCGACTGCTGGCCAGGCGGTCGGTCGGCTCCTCCAGCGCGGTGCTGTTCTTCTCCGGATTCTCCCTGTACGGCGCGATGCTCCTGCTGCCCCTGTACTACCAGGACGTGCGCGGCACCACCGCACTCGCCGCCGGGGTCATGCTCGTGCCGCAGGGCATCGGCGCCCTCTTGTCCCGTACCGTCGCCGGCAGCAACATCGACCGGTTCGGTTCGCGCGTCATCGCCCTGGCCGGGTTCGTCATCGTCGCCGCCGCGACCGTTCCGTTCGCCCTGGCCGGGCCGCACACCAGCGAGTGGCTGCTCGCCCTGTGGATGCTCATCCGCGGGTTCGGCCTCGGCTGCGTCACCATGCCGGTGATGGTCGCCGGCTACGTCGGCCTGGACAAGCAGCAGATCCCGCACTCCAGCGTGCTCACCAGGACCGCCCAGCAGATCGGCGGCTCCTTCGGCACCGCCATCCTGGCCGTGATCCTCGAGAGCGCCATCGCCACGCACCCGGCCACGCTCGCGGACGCGTTCCACGTGGCGTTCTGGTGGTCCGCAGGCTTCTCCCTCGTCGCCGTGCTGCTCTCCCTGTGGCTCCCCGGCGCCCAGCGAGCACCCCAGAGCAAGCAGGACAGCGCGGCTGACCAGCCCGCCGACCCCGTCGAGGTCTAGCGACAGCCGAGTGGATCAGATCCGCGGGACGGTGAGCCGCCCGCCCGGGGAGGCGCTTTGCCAGGCATCCGGATCCTGGAGGGGACGGGTCAAGCAGCGGTGCCGCACCAGGTCCGATCGCTCGGCCGGAGTCAACCTGGTCGGCTCACCGAGGAAGTCCTGGTCCGAGTCGGGCTCCTCGTCGACGTCGAGGTGGAAGGCGGCATCGGTGAGGTAGTCGCGGCGGAAGTCGGTCTTCCACTGCGAGTTGCTGCCCCAGCCCAGCGACCCGTCGGATGTGTCCCGGTAGCGGCGCACGAATACGCCGTGGAGCGGCGACCTGTCCGCGATGCCCGCGACCACATGCTGGGCGCCGGCACGCACCGTCGCACCGGTGCGACTGAACAGCATCTCCCCGAACATCAGGCCCGGCCAGACCGTCCCGGTGATCTCGACCGGCGCCGCCGGGCGCTCGTGCTGCGCGACGTGGACGACCTCGTGGAAGAACGGTTCGAACGCGACGTCGCCGATCGGGGCCATGCCGAGCCGGGCGAAGACAGCCAGGTACTGGTCACGGGTGACCTGCGGCCAGCGCTCTGGCTTGTGGATGTCGTGCGCCCAGGGGATCTCGGAGCCCGGCAGCAGCAGCGGCTGAAACTTGTAGATCAGTGCGTCGCTGACGCGGCTGAGCGCGTAGGCCGTCTCCAGGGGATCGCCGAACTCGTACGTGGTCCGCGTCCATCCGCCGAAGGCGGCCAGCGGCGCGAGGGCCTCCCGGACGGCATCGGCGTGCTCGTCCAGCCATGGATCGACGACGTCGAGGAAGACGTCCCCACCCTGGTACTCAGCCACAGCGTGGAAGAGTCGGCGGACAGACAGTGCGGGGCTCACGCAGTGCAGCCTAGGCAGCCCCGCCCGTGCTGTCGACTGAGATCCGCGTGCGGCGTCGACGTACGTGCGCTGCTCAGTGGCGTGTCACTTCTTGTCGAAGTCCAGGGCGATGGAGTCAGGGCTGCCGACGTAATTCCAGGTACCGCTGAACGCTGTGACAGTCGTCAAGTCCAATAGGCCGTCGTCGCAGATCCGATCCCGGGTCGCAAACGTGACAGCGGGCTCATCGGCGGAGAATGCGTAGGTGAACGTCATACCGGTGCCGGTGGCGCTGTAGGTGCCGGTGATCGTCTTGCCGTCGCTGCCGCTGATGTTGCCGTTGCCGTCGAACGTCAGGGACTCGACATCGCCCGGGAGAGGGCTGGCGGGAACGAAGACACCGTTGTAAGCGGCTGCGCTGTCGCCGCAGACAGAGACGGCCGCGTGGGCCGTGGGCGTACCGGCGATGATTCCGCACGTACTGAGTGCCGTCACGGCGACAGTTGCTGCAAGACGGGTTCGCATGGGGCTCCCAACAGTTTCATGCCGGGCACCGTCGCCCGGCATGACTCCATCTGAGTCCATCGACCGCCGGCACGCAGTGAGAGAGCGCCGAACGGGTGCTCGCCCGCCCCTCCCTGCGCACGTCCGCACCAGGTGTCACCCCCGCCTGTCCTGGAGCCATGCCTGGTACCCGCAGATCAGCCCGGAGGGCGTAGCTTCACCGATTTATCCCGTGACGGCCGGTACCGAGAAGGCTGGCGTTGCGCGTGCCGGGCAGCACTGCACGCCCCGTGCTCTCCACAATGGGGGACGACGCCTCCCGGCGAGAGGGCTCCAGGTCGAGGACGTCGTGGGCACGGGTCGCGCGTGTGGCCCGTGCCCACCAGATTCCGCGATAAGCGGATCAGTGCCATTTCAGCTGCACTGGATCCAGACGCTCTGCCAACCGTAAGGCGTGTCCTGCGACGCATCGCCTGTAAATTGGAAGGAGGCAACACCGCTGGCATCAGGAGTATTGTAGGCGGCGGCCGTCTGTCCGGTGTACTGGAAGATGTAGGAGCCGTTGTAGCCAGCGGGGATGCGGTTATATCCGCAGGCGCGCAGATCGAGGGCCTGGCCCGAGTAGCCCGGCCCCGGGTAGACGATGAAGTCGCTGGCGAACGCTGCAGCCTGGCTGCTCAGGAGCATCGCGGCGGCGAGTGCCCCGACGGCCAGGAGTCTCCGGCCCTGGAAGATCCGCATTGATTTACACCTTTCCCTGTGATTATATTGTCGTCTTAATTTCCATGGGCCGACCGGCTGAATATCTTCCCAGCCTGAATTATCGGGCCACCGGCAGCGACCCTACCAGCAGGTTTCACAGCAAATTGCCAGGACGGACCTCATCACTCCAACGAGTGACGTAACCTCAAAGCCCGCAGAAAAGGCCCAGAAAGCCCTGCTTCCTGAGGCAGCGTTCGCCGTCGTAGTACG